>Ga0233433_10004426_pt1 | contig 10836 bp, 9 predicted proteins | sample SI_122_August201_5_FD_179868 | JGI IMG/M metagenome (GOLD analysis project Ga0233433, IMG submission 179868) | Seawater microbial communities from Saanich Inlet, British Columbia, Canada - SI_122_August2016_100_MG | ecosystem: Environmental > Aquatic > Marine > Inlet | place: Canada: British... | reverse complement strand
GAGTTTTAGAATAAATACCCTTTCCAATAAGCACCTCATCAAGGTGACGAATATGTGTTTCAACGGTAAAGTATGAGCCAATATTAGCGATGTACTCTTCGTCGGCCCCAATGATAGCCATCATCTCGGTGGTTGCCTCTGAAAAACAATCTAGGTAGCGTGCTTCTGTCATGTGGCCGTTATAATCAGCCCAATCTTTGGGGATGTGAGTTGAGAAGGTCGTTAAGGGTTGAGACACATCTATCTCGGAGAATTTAGCTCTAACCTTAGCTAAGCTGTCATCAAATTCTTTGAAGGTATTTCCAGCTCCCCATCTGTTTTCTTTTAAAACCTTTAAGAAGTCAACTAAATTATCATCTCGTTTTTGTATGAGTTCGTCAATACTGTATTTTCCAGATTGGTCATCTGATTGATTTGACACTTTGTCTACAAGTTCCTCTGTAAACTTTGGCACATCCATCAGGTGGGTCCATGGCCACTCTAAGCAAGGACCAAATTGAGAAATAAAGTGACGCATGCCTGCCTCACCTCCAGCTAGTCTATATGTTTCAAATAGCCCCATTTGTGCCCAGCGTAGCCCAAACCCATAACGAATTGCATCATCAATTTCTTCAGTTGTTGCAACATCGTCATTTACTAGCCATAATGCTTCTCGCCAGACAGACTCAAGTAATCTATCAGCAATAAATGCGGGTATTTCTTTTTTAATATGAAGAGGAAACATTCCAATATTTGAAAAAATACTGCATGTTTCATCTATGACTTTCTGTGAAGTCCTCGATCCACCAACAATCTCGACTAAAGGTAGAAGATAAACTGGATTAAATGGATGCGCAACAGCTAATCTTTCTGGATTTTTCATTTCTGACTGCAAGTCAGATGGAAGAATTCCCGAGGTAGATGAAGTAATGATCAAGTCTGTCGAAGCATTTAACTCAATTTCCTCATAAACAGATTGCTTTGCAGAAAGCCTTTCTGGAACGGCCTCAATAATTATTTCTGAAGATTTTGCAACTTCTGCAATAGTATCAAAAAATGATAATGCTCCTTTTGTTGGGAGTGGAGATACGAGTAAACTTTTATAAGCTCTTTCTGCATTAATAATGACTTTTTCAACACTTTTAGGCGCATCTTTTGATGGGTCAAAGACAGAGACATCAATTCCGTTGAGTATTAGTCTTGCGATCCAGCCACTTCCAATAACGCCCGCTCCGATTACACCTGCAGACTTCATGCTTTTCATAACTATCCCCAGCGCTTTTCAAGTTTTAAGTTTTTACGAACTTGTTCTGGCCCTATGATGGTGCATCCCATACCTTCAGCAGTCTTTACTGCCTGTTTAACGAGGTCGCCATTTGTCGCAAGAACTCCTTTTTTAAGATAAATATTATCCTCAAGTCCGACACGAATATTGCCCCCTGCCAGGATCGACATTGCTACAAATGGAAGCTGATTTCTGCTGATAGAGAAGGCAGAGAAGGTCCAGTCTTTTGGAATACTGGAGGTCATTGCTAAGAATGTATGCATATCATCTGGCGCTCCCCATGGTATACCCATACACAACTGGATCATCACGGGATCATCAATAAGACCTTGATTTTTTAACCAGATAGCTAGTTGTAAATGACCAGTATCAAAACACTCAATTTCTGGCCTCACACCCAATGCTTGAACTTGTTTTGCCATTTCCCGAAGGACAGATGGCGTATTTGTCATTACGTAATCACCCTCACCAAAATTCATTGTTCCACAGTCAATCGTACATATTTCTGGTAATAAATTTCTAACATGTTCGAGTCGTTCAGTAGCGCCCACCATGTCAGTACCACTATCGTTTAATGGGAGGGGCTTTTCTGATGAACCAAACACAAGGTCACCGCCCATACCTGCAGTAAAGTTTATTACCATATCAACCTTGGACTCTTTTATGATGTCAACAACTTGACTATATAGTGCTGGATCACGAGCTGGAGTGCCAGTCTTTGGGTCACGAACATGAATATGAACAATTGCTGCCCCAGCCTGAGCAGCCTCAATACATGAATCTGCAATTTGTTGAGGCGTAATGGGCACTTTTTCTGATCTACCTGTTGTATCACCAGAGCCTGTGACAGCGCAGGTAATAAAGACTTCTCTTGATGGTTGAAGGTTTGTCATATCATTTCCCCTTTATCTGAACATTAGTTATTTTATTTGCAAAACTTGTAAATTTGAAATAAAAATAAATTTATTTTTGCATAGGATTGCAACATAGCCATTTTAAGAAAAAACCATGTGCTATAATATTTTGCAATCGTATGCATTTTGCTTGCAATACTTAAGTTATAGGAGTTAGTTTACATACAATTATTATGGCAGAAATTGAATTAAAAAATCTCACAAAAAGATGGGGTAATTTTGTAGGAGTTGATAACTTTAATCTTACAATAGCAGATGAAGAGTTTTTAGTATTGTTGGGCCCTTCTGGCTGCGGTAAGACTACTACAATGAGAATGATAGCAGGTTTAGAAAGCGTTACCAGTGGAGAAGTACTCATTGAGGGTAAAGTGGTCAATACTCTAGAGCCAAAGGATCGAGATGTGGCAATGGTTTTTCAATCCTATGCGCTCTATCCCAACATGACAGTCTATGAAAATATTCGTTTTCCACTTAAGGTTAGGAAGCTTGACAAAGCACTTCATGATGAAAAAGTAATGAACGCTTCGGAGATGGTCGAATTAAATGACTTTTTGCATCGAAAACCTGCAGAGTTGTCTGGAGGCCAGAGACAAAGAGTAGCCCTAGCTAGGGCAATTGTAAGAGAGCCAACAGTATTCTTGATGGATGAACCCCTATCCAACTTGGATGCGAAATTACGTGTTTCTACCAGGGCGCAAATTAAAAACCTTCAGCATAATTTAAAGGTTACTACCATTTATGTTACTCATGATCAGGTTGAAGCTATGACACTTGCAGACCGCGTTGTTGTCATGAACGCAGGCATTGTCCAGCAGGTTGGAACGCCTCAAGAAATTTATAATAAGCCTGCAAATAGTTTTGTTGCAAGTTTTATTGGCTCACCAGCTATGAATCTCTTAAAAGGCTCTATTAGTGAAGGAATCTTTACTTGCGAAGGAGTCAAGATAGCTGGATTAAGTAAAAAACATAAAGGCACAGTAACGCTTGGTTTTAGAGCGGAGGATGCTGTAATTGTAAAATCTAAGGGTGACATCTCTGCACCAGCCTTTTCAATGGAACTACTTGGGGATATGACAATGGTTTCTGTCAAGTCAGGTGGTGAGTTAATCTCAATAAAGTCTGATAAGAATTATCATGTTGATATTGGATCAAATGTCATTGCCAATATATCAGCTAACTTATGCCTATTGTTTGACAGTGAAACTGGTCAGATGTTAGAAAATTAGTGAAGGAAATTATGAGTTACGATAAAAAATCTCAACAAACTCTTGACGTAGTTAAGGCTATGGAAGATGCTTTGGGAGCAAACTCAAATGATATGGATCAATATTTTCATAAAGACTTTCGCTGGATGGGTAACCAGGGGTGTGGCACAAAAAAAAGCCTACAAGAATTTAGAAATAACTGGCAACTTCCACTAAGAGCCGCTTTTACAGATAGAGTTTACAAGACTGAAAAATTCCTTGTAGATGGTGAGTGGGCGTCATGCTTTGGCTATATTGACGCACTTCACAGTGGCGATTTTATGGGTATAAAGCCAACAAACAAACGTGTAAAAATTCATTACACAGATTTTTGGGAAGTCAGAGATGGACTCATTATTGATAATTGGGTCAATGTTGATTTTCCAAGCATATTGTCTCAACTCGGAATTGATGTTTTCAATGGTCTGGGCTGGGAGGTTTTTGATCGGGGTGAGGTTGAACCACCCAAACCTAATTAACTGGAATTATTATGACTATACATTATTTAAAAAAAGGAAAAACTGCAGCAGATAAAGCAATCGATGATGCCCAGGTAAGTGAAGTTGTTAAAAATACTTTAAAAGTAATTGAGGAAAAGGGTGATGCTGCTGTAAGAGAGTTCTCCGAAAAGTTTGATAACTATTCACCAAAATCATACAAATTAAGCTCATCTGAAATCGATAGTTTAATTTCAGATGTGTCTGAAAGAGATATGCAAGATATTAAATTTGCACAGGAACAAGTGAGAAAATTTGCTCAGGCCCAAAGAGATTCTATGCAAGATATCGAGGTTGAAACAATGCCAGGTGTTATTCTTGGGCACAAAAATATTCCAGTTCAGTCGGTAGGATGTTACGTGCCAGCAGGTAAGTTCCCAATGGTCGCTTCTGCGCACATGTCTGTCGTTACTGCAAGTGTAGCAAAAGTTCCAAGGATTATTGCTTGCACTCCACCCTATCAAGGACAACCCAATGCAGCAGTAATAGCTGCAATGCACCTTGGAGGGGCAAATGAAATTTATGTGATTGGCGGTATCCAGGCAGTTGGCGCTATGGCCTTAGGAACTGAAACGATTGATCCAGTGGATATGTTAGTAGGTCCTGGTAATGCATATGTGGCTGAAGCCAAAAGACAATTATTTGGACGAGTTGGAATTGATCTTTTTGCTGGGCCAACAGAGACTATGGTGATTGCAGATGAGACAGTTGATGCTGAATTATGTGCTACTGACCTTTTAGGCCAAGCTGAACATGGCTATAACTCACCAGCAGTTTTAGTAACGAATAGTCAAAAACTTGCTGAGGAAACCCAATCTGAAATTGAAAGAATATTAACCATACTTCCAACAGCAGAAACTGCAAGCGTTAGTTGGGAGGAATACGGTGAAGTTATTGTATGTGATACCTATGATGAAATGCTTGAAGTTGCCAATGAGATTGCCTCTGAGCATGTTCAGGTCATGACTGATCGTGATGACTGGTTCCTTGAGAATATGCATTCATATGGGGCTTTATTTTTAGGGCCAAGAACCAACGTATCAAATGGTGACAAAGTCATTGGAACGAATCATACCCTGCCAACCAAAAAAGCCGGCAGATACACAGGAGGCCTTTGGGTTGGAAAGTATTTAAAAACTCATAGCTATCAAAAAATAACTACTGATGAGGCAGCTGTAAAGATTGGAAGATACTGCTCTCGACTTTGCATGCTCGAGTCTTTTGTTGGTCATGCGGAGCAAGCTAATATCAGAGTTAGGCGCTATGGTGGTGAAGATGTACCGTATGGGAAGGCGGCGCAGTAGTGCATAGAGCTAACCATCTTAAGGAGCTAATCAAGCCTCTAAGATTGAGTATGTATAATTTTACTGAGGACGGAGTTCGAAGGAACCTTGACTCCCTGTTTGATGAAGAAGCCATTATTCATCTATCACACCCTTTTGGTGATATTTCAGGACCAACTAGTTTTTATAATCAAGCGTTTAAACCACTTTTTGAATCAATGCCTGATCTTGAAAGACGAGACTATATCGTCATCGCTGGAAAAACTGAAAAGGGGTTGGATTGGGTTGGGTGTGCTGGCTTTTACAATGGTACTTTTTTAAAGTCTTTTATAGATATCTCTCCAACAGGCCATATTGCACATATGCGATTTCATGAATTTTATTGCTTTCAAGGGGATAAAGTAATTGAAGTTCAGGCATTGTGGGACATACCCGAACTCATGATGCAGTCTGATTCTTGGCCAATGGCCCCAACTCTTGGTAGAGAATGGTGTATCCCAGCCCCAGCAACAATGGATGGCATTTCAAACAGTCCATACGACCCTGAAAAAAGCGATGCTTCAATGGAGCATATTCTAGGGATGGCTGATGCTATGAAAAAGCATCCCTCTGAGGGCGGTCCTGAGGTAATGAAAATGGATTACTATTGGCATCCCAAAATGAATTGGTATGGGCCCTCTGGAATAGGAAGTGGAAGAGGCATTGAAGGTTTTAGAAACTGGCATCAAATACCATTTTTGAATGCTATGCCGGATAGAGGGAAGGATACAACTTATAGCAAGAGAGATGGTTGGGGAGATCAAATCGGATATCACTTCATTGGAGATGGAGAATATGCGGCTGTGACTGGCTGGCCAAATATGAAACAAACACTCACTCATGATGGCTGGATGGGTATCGCCCCAAGTAATAAAGAGGTTTTTCTTCGTTCGCTTGATTTTTGGAGGTTGGAAGAGGGAAAAATAAGGGAAAACTGGGTCATGATAGATATTCTGGATATTTATAATCAAATTGGTATTGATGTTCTCGGTAGATTAAGAGAATTTAACAAAGCAAAAAACATAAGGGTAATTTGATTTTGAAACTTCCAAACACACCATCTTTTAGATTAGATAATAAGACTGCTCTAATTGCTGGAGCTTCATCTGGAATCGGTCTGGCTTGTGCTGTAGCTCTAGCTGATGCAGGCGCTGAGGTCGTCTTGGCATCAAGAAATATTGAGGCTCTTCAAAAAGCTGAAGATGCAATTAAACTAAAGGGCAATAGTGTTGAGGCTGTTCAGCTGGATATTTCTGATACAGATGCAATCGAGCTTTTTTTTAAAAATCAAAAGCCATTTGATATTCTTGTAAATAGTGCTGGCATGGGTCGTCATTCACCTTCATTAGATACCTCTACTAAAGATTTTGATAAGGTCATGGATGTTAATCTTCGAGGCGCTTACTTTTTAACGCAAGCTGTAGCAAGAGGATTGATAGAGGCAAAAAAACCGGGCTCACTAATTAATATATCTTCTCAAATGGGTCATGTTGGTGGGGTAGACCGAGCGGTATATTCTGCTTCAAAGCATGCCGTAGAGGGTTTTACAAAGGCTATGGCAATTGAATGGGGGGTCCATCAAATTAGGGTCAACACAATTTGTCCAACATTTATCCGAACTGCATTAACACAATCTACATTTGATAACCCTGAGCGCAAAAAGTGGATTGAGGAAAAAATAAAACTTGGACGCGTAGGAGAAGTTGAGGATGTAATGGGTGCAGTTGTATTTCTAGCTTCAGAAGCTTCTAGCATGATTACAGGCTCAGCTTTAATGATTGATGGAGGCTGGACAGCAGACTAATGGAAAATAAAAAAGTCACATCATTGGAAGTTGCTAAGTTAGCTGGAGTCAGTCAATCAGCAGTTTCTCGTGTTTTTACACCTGGTGCTTCATCATCAAAAAAAACTAATGAGTTGGTTCGCAATGCAGCAAAAGAGCTTGGTTACAGGCCTAATATATTAGCGCGATCATTAATTACTGGTAGGTCAAGAATTATTGGTCTGGTTGTTGCATATCTCGATAATTATTTTTATCCAGAAGCTCTTGAACTTCTTTCAAGCGCACTTCAGAAGAAGGGTTACCACGTACTTGTGTTTATGGCCGCTAAAACTGCAGGAAATATAGATGATATTGTTGATGAAATTTTGGACTATCAGGTTGATGGAATCATTGCAGCTTCCGTTGCAATGTCTTCAGAATTAGCCACAAGATGTGGGGCGGCTGGAGTTCCTATTGTGTTATTTAATCGTACTCAAGATGATAAAAGGCTGTCGGCTGTTACGTCTGATAATATTTTGGGTGGTCGGAAAGTTGCTGAATTTTTAATTGCTACTGGCCATAGTAAAATTGGCTACATTTCGGGTTGGGAGGGTGCTTCAACCCAAAGAGATAGAGAAAAAGGTTTTAAAGACGAGTTGATAAGAAACCAACTGAGTATTTTTTCCAGAGAGGTAGGAAATTTTAATTCAGACGAGGCCCGACAGGCGGCAAGAAGAATGTTTACAGGTGAAGAGATCCCTGATGCAGTTTTTGTGGCTAATGACGATATGGCTTTTGCGGTAATGGATGTAATTCGTTTTGAGCTAGATTTAAAGATACCTGAGGATGTTTCAGTGGTTGGATATGATGATGTTCCAGTTGCATCATGGCCAGCATACAATTTAACAACAGTTCGACAACCAGCTAATCGTATGGTTGCTGAAGCTGTATCTATATTAATGGATTCTATCGAAAATAAAACTAATGAACCTCGACGTATTGAAATTGACGGTCCCTTAATAATAAGAGGCTCTACAAAAATTACAGATAAATAAAATAGGAAATTTATGGAAGGATTTGATTCAAAATATGCTAATTTTCCAGATTGGATTAATGGTATTACGCATGAGATATGGGAAGAAAGGGGTATCGATAAATTGCTATATCTATACTCAGATGATATTATTTTGAGGGCCCCATCGTCACTTGTTATTGGCAATAAAACAGTCATTGATGCTACCAAGGCAACTCTGTTTGAGTTCCCTGATCGAAAACTTCTAGGAGAGGATGTAATTTGGTCAGGAACACCTGAAACAGGGATGTTATCCTCTCATCGAATTATCTCCACAGCCTCACATTTGGGTGATGGGTCATTTGGAAAGGCAACAGGCCAAAAAGTTACCTTTAGAACAATTGCAGACTGTCATGCAATTAACAACCAAGTCAATGACGAGTGGCTGATTAGAGATCAAGGCGCAATTGTTCGACAGCTAGGGATGAAGCCAGAGGATTTTGCTAGAATCCAAATAAATCAGGAGGGAGGTATAGAGAAGTGTCATCATCCTTTTGATGACTCAATGGATCAAGTTGGGCCTTATACTGGAAGAGGTAATAAAAATGAGTGGGGAGAGAGGTACGTAGATATATTAAATCGTATTATGAGCTCTGATCAAACTGTATTTCGGGCGGAATATGATCGAGGGTGTCATCTAGAGTACCCTGGTGGAGTGAGTGGACACTCCTATGTTGATGCTGAAGAGTTTTGGACTGGCCTCCGCTCTTCTATGCCAAGCGCAGCCTTTACTGTTGAGCATCAAATTGGACGAGATGATTCACAACTGTCTCCTAGAGCTGCAGTTAGGTGGAATCTTAAAGGCAAGCATGATGGCTGGGGTATTTTTGGTGAGCCCAGTGGAGCAGATTTGTATGTTATGGGAGTTTCACATGCCGAGTTTGGGCCTTGGGGTCTAAGAAGAGAATATACTCTGTTTGATGAAACAGCATTATGGAAACAAATAATCATTAAGACAGGCTAAACAATGAATTTAGAAGAAATGGAGAAGTATATAGTTCGCTATGCTGATTTAAAGCCATGCAAAACAGCTTTTATTGATGCCCACACTCCTGGGTCAGATCAAAAAGATAACTTTACTATCATAGGTTCGGGTGTTTCTGAAAGTGCAGATCAATTTGTACACATATCTGAAACACCTGGCTTTAATATTGGGGCCGCAGGCCAACCTCCAAAATGTTTTAATTCCCTACATTACCATAATACTGCGGAGGTTTTTTTTGTACTAAAGGGAAGCTGGCGATTCTTTTGGGGTCGATATGGAGATGCTGGCGAAGTTGTCCTAAATGAAGGAGATATCTTCAACATTCCAACTCGAGTATTCAGGGGTTTTGAGAATATCGGCGACGAGTACGGGATGATTATGGCAGTTTTAGGTGGCGATGATTCTGGCGGCGGAGTCATTTGGGCGCCTCAAGTACTTGATGCAGCATCCAGTCATGGTCTCATTCTAAGTGAAACTGGACATTTATATGACACTAAAAAAGGAGAGAAGTTGCCTCATGGTCAAAACCCAGTTTCTAAGCTTACTGAAGAAGATCTATCAACAATTGCAGAAGTTCCTGTTACTGGAATTGTTCGTGATTACGTTGCTCGATATTGGGATCTTATGGCTCTATCAAAGAAAGAGCCTTGCTTAGTTATTGGGGAAGAGGGTCTGATTAAGGATAAACCTGGGTTTGAAGTTGAGTTTATTAGTTCAAAATCTGTTGCAGAGAGACTATACAGGACTAATCGTTATGAGGTATTGATGCCTGTGAAGGGGAATTGGAAATTAAGTTGGCAGGGTAACGAAACCATTCTTAATTCGGGAGATACTTGCTTGCTTAAACCAGGCATTGAACACTCATTAATGGCCCTTGATGAGTCTGAATCTAGTCTTTATCGTATTACAAATACTGATGATTCTGCAGGCTTAACTTGGAAAGAATAGTGTTAATTTTAAGGAGATTAAATTGAATAGAATTTTAACGAGCCACGTTGGCTCATTACCTAGAGGTCAAGAGGTTGTTGATTTTATTTTTGCTAGAGAAAATAATAAAAAATATGATGAAAATGATTTCGATGAGTGCATGCAAAAAAATGTTCTTAATACAGTTCAAAAGCAAAAAGCTTCAGGAATTGACATTGTAAGTGATGGCGAAACTTCAAAAATATCATATGCGACCTATGTAAAAGATAGATATACAGGGTTTTCTGGAGATAGTCCAAGAAATGCACCTGAGGACTTAAAGCTTTTTCCAGGATTTCTCGAGAGGCTTTCAAATGAAGGAGGTACTCCTCAATACGCAAGGCCAATGTGTACTGGACAAGTAAAATCCAAGGGGCAGGGAGAACTTCAAAAAGACATCGCCAATTTAAAAAATGCAATGAAAACTAATGGTATTGAGAGAGGCTTCATGAATGCGGCATCTCCAGGTGTCATTTCTTTATTTTTACAGAATGACTACTACCCAACTCGAGATGCATATTTAGCAGCACTGGCTGATGCAATGAAAGAGGAGTATGAAACAATTGTCTCATCGGGCTTGGACTTGCAGCTTGATTGCCCTGATCTTGCCTTATCTCGGCACATGCTTTTCAGTGATCTATCTGACTCAGAATTCATCAAGATTGCAGAATCACATATGGAGGCAATGAATCATGCATTGTCGAATGTTCCAGAAGAAAAAGTAAGAATTCATATTTGTTGGGGTAATTATGAGGGACCTCATTGCTGTGATATTGATATGAATAAAGTTTTTGGAACATTGATGAAAGC
>Ga0233433_10004422_pt1 | contig 10847 bp, 9 predicted proteins | sample SI_122_August201_5_FD_179868 | JGI IMG/M metagenome (GOLD analysis project Ga0233433, IMG submission 179868) | Seawater microbial communities from Saanich Inlet, British Columbia, Canada - SI_122_August2016_100_MG | ecosystem: Environmental > Aquatic > Marine > Inlet | place: Canada: British... | reverse complement strand
ATAAACTTACATATACATTGGTGTCATCTAATACTTTTAAAGAATTATTTATACAATTATCTAACTTGCCTAATGATTGATTTAAGTTAGCCATTTTCATTATAAAATTAAATGAGATTTTTTTTTTAAAATAAATAATTTAATTTCTTATTAAATATCAATAATGAATCAAAATATCTGGGGTTCAAGTTTATGGTTTTCATTACACACAATATCAATGAATTATCCAAATTATCCAAGTAATGAAGATAAAATGAATTACAAAGATTTTTTCATAAGTTTAAAAAATGTTATTCCTTGTACAGTTTGTAAAAAAAATTACATACGTCATTTAAAAGAAAATCCAATAGATGGAAAACTAAATACTCGTAAAGATTTAGTATATTGGTTAATTGATATGCATAATATGGTAAATGCTGAAATAGGAAAAAAACAAATGAGTTATGATGCTGTGATTCAAAAATATGAAAGTATTTATAGCAAAAAAATATTTAGTCCAAATAACATTGAAAATTTTGAATCTAATCTAAAAAAAAATAATAAAATGAATTATTTATTAGTACTTTTACTTATATTTATTTTAATAGTTGTTTATTATTATTATTTACGTAAAAAATTATAAAAATTCTAAAAATTCATTCAAAATGTCTTTAAAATTTAAAATAGTATTTTTAATCATATGATGTAAATAAACTAATTTTGTTTTTTTATCAATATGATAATCTCTAATAATATTTAATGCATCATTTATTTTTAACCATTTAATATCACCAATTTCAGTTTTCATATTTTCATTCTCCTCATCAATTAATAATTTTAAGTTTTTATTTTGACATTGAGATATATAATAAATATGTTTATATTTACTTGAATTTGTCGATAAATATGTTTCTTCTAAAGGACTCATATTTAAAATATGATAATCATTTGATTTTAAATTTGTTTCCTCCTCAAACTCACGTTTCGCACAATCAATATTTTTTTCCTTATAATTTCGTCGTCCTTTTGGAAATCCCCATTCTGGATCTTCATAAGTAATTAAATTATTCGTTAATAAATCATGTAAATTAATTTTTATATTAATATCATTTTTCTTTATAATAGTTCCTTTTTTTAATAAATTAAATTTATTTTGAGCATCTTTATATTCATTTGTTTTTTTTTTATTATCATTCCATAAATCATTCCATAATTCATTAAATTCTTTATTTAATAATAATTCTTTTTCTTCTTTACTCAATAAGTTAATTATATTTTCTAAATATTCAATATTATTAAAATCATATTTTCCTCTTATAAATTCAATATAATTTAAACTATTTTTTCTTCTAATCATTAAATATTCAATATTATCATCAAAATTTTTTAAATCTAAATTAATAATAATTTGTTTTAATATCTTTAATTTATTAATTTCTTCTATTGAAAATAAATAATTATTTTGAATTTTTTTTGAATAATTTATAATTTGATTTAAATTAATATTTAAATTTTCTTTATTAAATTTTAAACATATTATACCAATACTAATAATTGGATATAGACACTTTTTATAATAATGACCTTTTTTTCCACAATTTATACAATAAGTATAATCTTGTTCAGGTAAATTTGTACTATATTCAATATTATTTTTTATTTCATTATTATATATTTTATTTGTTTTATCAATATTCATATTTTATCTTTAATTTATAATATTAATATTACTTTAAGTTTTTTTTTTATATTGTAAAATATTAAAATGACTTCTAAAAAAAAAATAAAAATAAAAAAAGAAGATAAAGACAGTTTTATGTATTATCCAATAATATCAAGTCCTTCTTTTAATGAAGATATATATTTAAAAAGAGAATTTAGATCAAATGAAATAAAACATGAAATTGATCTTGATAAAAACATAAATAATGATAAAACAAAAATAAAAGAATTTGAATTAGAACCTCATCAAAATTTTTTAAAAAATTATATATCACCCGATACACCTTATAATGGAATTTTAGTTTTTCATGGTACAGGAGTCGGTAAAACATGTAGTGCTATTTCAATTGCTGAAGGATTCAAAAAAACATTAAAAAATATTAATAAAAAAGTATTGATCATATGCAATCCAGGTATTGATAAAAATTTTAAAAAAGAAATTTATGATTTTAGTAAAGAATTATCCATGAAACAATATCAAAATATAAATTTACAATGTACTGGAAGTGATTATAGTTTAGGTCCAGAAAGTATATATTTAACTAAAAAACAAAGAAAAAAAGAAGTACGAAAAATGATAAATTCATATTATGAATTTATTGGATATATAAAATTTGCCAATAGTATTCGTAAAAAAACAAATAATTGGGATGGGAGTGAAGAAAATATAAATGAAGAAATTAAAAAATTTATATCAGATAATTTTGATGATCGTGTAATTATAATTGATGAAATTCAAAATATGAAAACAGCACAAAGTGAAAAATTAGAAAAAACAATTCAAACCATGTTATTTTCTATTATAAAATATGCTAAAAACATTAAATTAGTTTTAATGAGTGCAACACCTATGTTTGATCGTGCTGATGAAATAATTTTTTACTTAAACTTATTATTAGAAAATGATAAACGACCTCAAATTAAAAAAAATGACTTATTTTTAAAAAATGGTACTTTAAAAAAAGGTGCTGAAAAAATATTAAAAGAAAACTTAAATGGTTATGTCAGTTATATTAGAGCAGAAAAACCATATATATTTCCTTTTAAAATTTATCCTTCAAATATTGAAATACCAAAAATTAAATATGATTTTAAAGGTCAATTAATTGATCCTTCTAAAAAAATTAAATATTTAAAAATAATTAACCTTAAAATGAATGATATTCAAAATAATACATATATTCATTATTACGAAGCACAAACACATAAAACAAATAAAGATTCAAATAGAAATAATATAGATTCAAATGAAAATAATAATTACTATAATCAAAATAGTAATGGTTTTGAAGAAGTAAATATAAATAACTATGATAATCAAAAAATTCATCATTTTAATTTAACAAAAATTTCTAATATTGTTTTTCCTAAAAAAAGTAACTCAAAACAAAATAGTAATTTATCAAAAATTGGAAGTTTTGGATCTGAAGATATGAATTATTCAAGTGATAATGGTAAAGCAGGATTTTGGAAGAAAACAAGTTATTCTATTTCAAAAAAAAAAAGTATAAAATATTATTTTCAAAAACATGCCATCTTCAATATTAATAAATCCAATGAAGCACCCTTTATCGACGAAACACATCTTAAAAATTATTCTATTAAATTTTATGAAATATTACAAAATATAAAATCATCAAAAGGACTTGCTTTAATATATTCAAATTTTATTTATCAAGGTGTATTACCATTTTGTTTAATGTTAGAGCAAAATGGTTTTACGCGAGAATGTGCTCCAGGAGAAGAACAATTATTGGATTATTCCGCAAATAAAAATGGATATGGGGGCAAAAGAAAACCAATATGTTATTTATGTGGAAAACATTTAAAAGATGACATTCATCAAAATGAAAAATTAAAAGATTTTCATTTATTTAAACGAGCTAAATATATATTATATTTTGGAGAATCAAAAGATATTATTAAAATTAAAAAAGAAAATGCTCTTGAAAAATTTGCTAATAAAAATAATGCTTTCGGCGAAGATATTAAAATTTTTATTGGAACAAGTGCAATTAGTGAAGGACTTGATTTTAAAAATATTAGACAAGTTCATATTATTGATCCGTGGTATAATTTATCAAAACATGCTCAAATTATTGGACGTGCTGTCAGAAAAAATTCTCATACATTATTACCATTTGATGAACATAATGTTGAAATATATGAATATGCTTCTTTAATGAATAAATCTGGTAAATTAGGTCAAACCGAATCCATTGATCTCAGAAATTATCGTATTGCTGAAAATAAAGACATTGTTATAAAAAAAATTAATCGTATTATGAAAGAATCAAGTGTTGATTGTAATTTATTTAAAAAAGCAAATGTTATATTAAAAAATAAAAAAGTAAAACAAATAACTTCAAATAGAAAAATAATTGAAGTTAATATTGGAGATACACCTTATTCATCAATGTGTGATTATGAAAAAAATTGTGATTATACATGTAATTGGACACCAAAAAAAAATAAACACTATGAAATAAATAATGACACATTTAAAATTTCATTTGGAGTAAATGAAATCAATAAGTGTAAAAAAATAATAATGAATTTATTTCGAGAAAATTCTGCTTATCCAGGAAAATTAATTGAAATTGAAATAAAAACCAAATATCCAGATATGGATAATATTTTTATATATCAAGCATTAGAAAATATAATTGAAGATAAAATAATAATTTTAGATAAATGGAATATTAAAGGTTATATTATTTATACTGGGGAATTTTATATATTTCAACAATTAGATAATGAAAATGAACAATTACCTCTTATTTATCGTACTAATCCAATACCAAAAAGAAAAGAATTTGTAGAATTAGATAAATTTGAATATGATTATCCAAAAAATTTAAATGAAAAAACAAGTAATTTTGATAAAAAGAAAATATATCAAGATATGTTTAAACAATTATCAAATATGTATAATACACATTTACTTTTATCAAATAAAAATGATAAAATATATATTGAATCAGTTGTTGGAACCTTTTTAGATAAAATAAATTTTAAAGATGAACCTATTTTCATTTCAATATTTTTAGAACATTTTTATTCAAAAAATACTAATAGTACAACTAATCAATTTAATAAATATATTATTCAATATTATCAAAATAATAATACATTAATAAATTATTTTAAAGATATTAATAATATAAAAAATAAAATAAAAGATGATATATTTGTAGGATTTTGTAGTTTTGGTGAATATTATGTTTTAAGAGAAATTAATAAAAATCAAAATATTAAAAATATTTCATTTAAATCTTTTATTTTTGAAAAAGCAAATGAAAAAATTAAAAATAAGATCATTATATATCGTAAAATTTATAATTCAAAAAAAAATACTAAAAATAAAAATGTTATTTATGGTGAAATGGAAATTAAAAATGAAAAAAAAGAAAGAAATTTTAAAATTATTGATAAATCTGAACAAGGTGTTATTTATACAAAACAAGAAACATTATCACGAAGAACAATCGTAAGTGGACGAACATGCAAAACATTCGATAAAAAAGATTTACTAAAAATATATGAAAAATTAAATATTCAATTTGATAAAATGAATAAATTTAAAAAAGACTTTTTATGTAATCAATTAGAAATATATTTAAGAATGAATCAAATAAAACATGAAAATAATAAAACATGGTTTATTTTTACAAAATAAATTATATTTTTTTATAAATTATTATTTAAAATCAATTTAAGTAAAATATATATGGAAGAAAATAATAAACAATTCTCTATATTAAGTTATAATATTACTAAATATCTTAATTCAGATATTATAAAAAATAATGGTATTTATTTTACACCTCGAGATGTTATTGAAATTTGTATAGAAAAAATCATTAGTATTCAAAAAAAAAATAAAATAATTATCAATGATATTTTTGAACCATGTTGTGGGTCATGTGAGTTCATATTACACATGGAGAAACATTTTGAAAATAAAAATATTACTGGGATAGAAAATAATAGTGATATATATTTATATACTAAAAATAACAATGTAAATATTAAAAAGAATAATTTTAATCACATACATACTAATTTTTTTCATTATGAAAATGATAAAAATTTTGATTTAATCATTGGTAATCCTCCTTATTATGTTGTAGATAAAAATGAAATAAATAAAAAATATCATAAATATTTTGATGGACGTCCAAATATGTTTATAATATTTTTAATAGAATGTTTAAAAAAATTAAATAAAAATGGTTTATTATGTTTTGTACTACCAATTAATTTCTTAAATTGTATTTATTATGATAAAACACGTCAATATATTAAAAATAATTTTAAAATTCATGAAATAATATTATGTGAAAATAGTAAATTTTTAAATACAAGACAAGATGTTTTTATATTTATTTTACAAAATAGTGTGAGTCAAAATAAAAATAAAAATTATACATTAAATATTAATAATTATTGTATTTTTCATGAAAAAGAAACAATAAAAGAATTAAAAGAATATCAAGATCAAGCAACTCATTTAAATACTTTAAATTTTAACATTCAAATTGGAAATATAATATGGAATGAACATAAATCAATATTAACGGATGATGATTCTAAAACATTATTAATTTATAATAGTTATATTAAAGATAATAAATTTAATATTACATCATTTAAAAACATTCAAAAAAAAAATTATATTAATAAAAAAGGGTTAAATGAGATGTGTATTATATTAAATCGTGGTTATGGTAAAGGTAAATATAATTTTAGTTATGCTTTAGTAGATATTGAACAAAATTATTTAATTGAAAATCACTGTCTTGTTATTAAATATATGGGTGATAAAGATAAAGATGAAGTACGACAATTATATAATCAAATTATAAATTCATTTAATCAAGAAAAAACAAAAAAATTTATTGATTTATATTTTAAAAATAATGCGATTAATAAAAATGAATTACTTCATATATTACCTATTTATTTAGAATAATTATTGATTATTAATTAATTTAATAATATCTTTATTGGTTAATTCTTTAATATTATTATTTTTAGAATTAGAATATATTTTATTCTTTTTTTTAAAATCATTATTTAGATTTTTTTTAAAATCATTAATATATTCTGATTTAAAATTTATATTTTTTATAATTTCCTTATTTTTTATAGGTTCTTCAATTTTTATATTTAATTGAATATTTGGATTATTTTTTCGCCATATTTTTAGTAATTCTATATCTTTTTTTATTCTTTTTTTTTCATATTCAGATATATTTTTCTTCCTTAATTTACCATGTAATTTTAAAATAACTGATTTAAAAGATGTTTTTTGAATATTATTTATATATTTTTCTAAAAAATGATTTTGAGATAACTTTTTTTTCTTTTTTTTTTCATCTAAATGTTTAAAGTCCATTACTAGTAAACACTATTATTTTAATCTTTAATAAAATAAAAAATTTGAAAATTAATCCATATAAAGAAATAGTAAGATATATATATTAAGATGACGATTAATTATTTTTTTGGAAAAAGATCTAACTTTATTCAAAGTAGTTCTGTTTTATATAATGTCATTCAAGAAAATTTAAATAAAATTGGACATTATAATATTTCAGGTAAATATTATTCTTTTTTAAATAAAAGAAATGTAAATAACTTAAAAAATAATATATTTTTTGTATTATTAAAAACATTTGGTAAAAATTATGTTTTATTTTTAACTCAACATGAAAATAAAAATTATTGTGTATTTATTAATAAAAAAAATTATGTAATGAATATTATTTCAGCAAAATTTTCAAGTGAATTATTTCGTGGAACATTATTCGATGGTGAAATGGTAAAAACAGAAAAAAATAAGTATATTTTTTTAATTAATGATTTAATTTATTTTAAAGGTGAATCATTGGTCACGCATTCATTTGATGAGAGACATGATCTATTGGAATCTGTTTTAGAGCATAAATATAAAGAAGATAAAGATTTATTAATGATAAAAAAAGATTATTTTAATATTAAAGAAATAGATGATTTAGTAAGTCGTTATACAAAATATTTAAGTTATAAATGTGCCGGATTAATTTTTAAAAACAATGAAAATTTCAGTGATAATTATTTATTTAGTTTTCCTGAATGTCGAACAGACAGTAAAATTTTAAAGAATGGTGTAACCATTGATAATCAGAAAGTGATTGTTTCAGAAGAACATATTATTAATGAAAATAAAAATATTAAACATCAATCTAAACCTGTAGATGACGATTCTGAATTATTTGGAGATATTGAAGATATAAATAATAAAGAAGAAATTAAAATGAATAGTATAAAGAAAGAAACATGTCATTTCCTTGTTAATCCAACAGATATGCCTGATATTTATGAATTATATTGTTACAGTTCAAATAATAATATTGAAAAATATGCATTAGCATTAGTTCCAAATTTAGAAATGAGTAATACATTAAAAGAGGAATTGAATTTTGAACATTTACAAGAAAATGTTTTAACTAAAATTAAGAAGAATAAAGTAAGTTATTATGAATGTAAATACAATAAACATTTTAAAAAATGGGTTCCATTTAAAAAATCAGACTTTATGGATAATATATCAATTATTAATCAAACTCAAATTTTATTAGAAGCATCTTAATTTTTTCTTCATTTACTAATATTAAAATATAATTTATATATATACATGAGTAAGCCATTAAAAGATAATGTAGATAACTTTTTACTCTCAAAAAATGAGATTCATCCAGCAATGGTTATGGATTTTATATCAAAAGAAATAAAACAAACAGGTGGAGATGGATATACCATTGATGTCAATCGTTCAATTGGTGGATTAGTGGGTAGAAGTAGATATAGTTTTAATTATTCTCCTATTTACTATGGTGATTTATTAAGTAATCCAGATAAGAAAGTTCCTACTATATGTCATTCACATCAAAGCGGTCAAAATGGTGGAGGTGATTGTGGATGTAATAAAAATTCAGGAAATGTTAAAGAATCAAGTGTAAATAATATGTTAAAAGAATATTTACAAAAACAGCAAGGCGGAAAAAGAAATTTAAATCATTCACAATTTGATGCTATTCAACAAATCGGTAAAGGATTAGTTCCTTTATCAATTAATTCATTATTGAATTTAATCGTTTTAGTATTTTTATATCACAGTGTAGTTGATAAAAATGTTGATAATAAAAAAATATCATCAAAAATTAAAAAAGGTGGAAATGCAATTTATTCAATTTTAGCACCATTAGGAAGAGGTAATTTATTAGTCCTTGCTTCATTATTATTATTACATCATTTTGCGGTAGAAATTCCTAAGACGAAAAAAGAAATGAAAGGCGGAAATCACATATATGAACAAATGAATGATATTTTAAAACCATTAGGTATGAAAAATGGATTATCTGTTCTTTTAAGTGAGCTACAAAGTTCATTTTCAAATAAAAAGAATAATATTTCAAAAAAACAAAATGGAGGATCAATCTTAAAATCAATTATTGCTCCATTAGGAACAAATGCATTTATTGCTTCTGGATTACTTTTAATTATGAAAAAAATGCTTATTGATCAATCAACTAAAGATAAAAAAATGAAAAGAGGTGGTAGTAAAAAAGATTTTAATCGATTAGTAAATATGTTAGGACCTTTATCATTAAATATTTTTGCGAATAAAGAATTTATTCAAAATATATATGAAATTAATAAAAAATATCAAAGAAAAAAGGAAATTAAAAAATAAAAAATAGTAATATTATATCTAAACATTTTTGATGTTTCCATTTCATTTGGATAATTTAATTGTATAAAATAATTGGCCATTAATAAAAGTAATAATTCAATTAATAATTTATTGATAATTATATTAGGTATATACATATTTAATATGATAATATTTGATAAACTATTACATAATAAAGGCATTGAAACAGTGTGTAATTGACTTATCCATAATTTATTTGTTAATATATGCATAAAATTATAATTAAAAATAACATTTACAAATAGATTAAATAAAGATATATAGATAATTTGATTAAATATTGAATAATATTTAAAAAAATAATAATAGGTTTGTAAATGTAAATTTAAAAAAATTCCAAATGAATATATTTCTAATACATCATTTTTTTTTAATATTTGATTATTCATTATATATAAAAAATATATATAATAATTTTTTATATATATTTAATTTAGATGAATTATTATTTATTTTTAATCCTTTTTTTATTTTTTTATTTTATTATTCATTATTATTTATTAAAACCAAATATATTTAAAGAAAAATCAGAAATTGAATCATTTGAAAATTTTATAGAACATATGGGTAATTTTAATGATTTTATGAAAGATACAACTGTATCTACCTTTTGCCCATCTAATAAAAATACTAAAAAAAATAAACAATGTAAAGGAGTTTATGAAAGATGTATTAATGATTCAAATGGTAAAAATAATTGCTGTGATCAAATGAATTGTATTTTAAATCAAGATAATTTCAATTATAAGATTTGTTCCTATAAAAAAGATAAATGTCTAAATTATGACAATAATAAAAAATCAAATTATTTATTCAACTGGAAATGGAAATGGGAATGGAAAAAAACATGTAAGTAAAAATAATAAAATAAACTTAAAAAATTATATTCAACAATTACCAAATGAAATTAAATTTTATATCTTGAATTATACAGACTATTATACTTTTAATTTTTTTAAAAAAAATTATAAGTTAATTAATTTTAATTCTGAATATAATCAATTTATTTATTATTTAAATTATATAAATAATCAAGAAAAAACTATAAATGATATTAAATTATCGTATATCTTTGATAATTTATTAAAAATATTTTTTATATTTTCTCTTGAAGAAAATAAAATACATGATTCATATTCAAAATTATTTAATTATTTAATAATTGAAAAGAAATATATAACTAATAAAATGTATTTAAATCATTTAAATGATTATTATTCAATCGTGATTATTCAATTCAATAATTTTATAAAGAAATCAATATTATTTAATAATTGGAAAGAAAAATTAGGTATAAAAATAAATAATGTGTATGAAGAAACAAAGCAACATTTTAATATTTTAAAAAATATTTATTTATTACTTAAATAATTAAATTAAATTA
>Ga0233433_10004414_pt1 | contig 10861 bp, 10 predicted proteins | sample SI_122_August201_5_FD_179868 | JGI IMG/M metagenome (GOLD analysis project Ga0233433, IMG submission 179868) | Seawater microbial communities from Saanich Inlet, British Columbia, Canada - SI_122_August2016_100_MG | ecosystem: Environmental > Aquatic > Marine > Inlet | place: Canada: British... | reverse complement strand
CGAGGTTGAACGTGTAACTGCCCTTGCGCTCGATCTTGATGTCGCCCTCGAACACCACGCCAAAGTTCTCGCCTAGGCCAGCCAAGCCAGGATCAGCGGTGCCGCTCTTGGCCGTACCGGTTTTGAACGGCTTGAGCTTAGAGAAGTCCGGCAGTTTATTCCAACTGCCCTTGTAGGCGGCGTAAGTGAAGTTGTTGATTTTGCCCTTGGCGATGAGGCCGTTGGGATCCTCCGCGCTGCCGCCTTCGCTGAGCGAGCGCACGTAGGCGATGAGAGCCTTCATCTCCTGGTCGTTCACGGCGGGCGGCGGTGGCATCGGCGCGGCGGCCTCCTTGGACACCTTGTCCATCGGCTTGCGGATCGACTCGGCGAAGTAAGCCTCGTCGAACGTCACCGTGGCGTCCGGGCCGCCGTAGCCGAGGGTTACGGTGCGTTTTTTACCCCAAAAACGGCCGATGAACTTCGGCGCCTTCATGGCGATGCCGGCCGGCGCGGGCACGTTTTCGTCCACCTGATGGCAGGTGAAACAGATTTTCGACTGAAAGAGCGCCTTGCCATCGGCGATCAACTTCGCGTCATCCGCAGCCTGGGCAGGCGATAAAATAACTGTCGCCGCCAAGCTGATGACGCACAACGACTGGGTGCGCTTTGTTCTATTCATGCGTGCCGCGGATCGTACTCGTCTGCGCTTGGATGTCCAGCCGATCTTCGAAAAAAGCGATCGAGACTCGACGGCCAAGCCGCTTTTTCGTAACCAACCGGGCAGTTCATGTTTCCGGTCGGACTCTATCTGTTGGCGCTCGTCGGTGGCGCGGTGATTTCCGCGGCCTCGCTGCCGCTGTGGAGACGCTGGTGCGAACATGTCGGGTTGCTGGACGAGCCGGGCCATCGGAAAATTCACAAACATCCCGTCCCGCTGGCCGGCGGCTTGGCCGTTGTCACCGGCTTGGCCGTGCCGATCCTCGCCGTCGCCGCGTGGGCATGGCTTGGCCCGTTGCCGGAATCGTTCGACCGCGTCGTCACTTACGGCTTGGCTAAGCGCGGCTGGCAACTCGCCGCCATCCTCGGCGGCGCGGTGGCCATGCTGGCGCTCGGCATCCTCGACGACCGGCGCGACCTATCGGCCAAGTGGAAGTTTGTCGGCCAAGTGCTGATCGCGCTCGCGGTCGCCGCCAGCGGCATCCGTGTGACGGTGTTCGTTGAGAGCCCGCTCTTCAGCTATGCCGCCACCGTGCTGTGGATTTTGACCGTCACTAACGCCGTCAATTTTCAGGACAACATGAACGGCCTGTGTGCCGGACTGGGGCTGGTCGGTGGCTGGTTTTTTGCGTGGCACGCCGGATTGGAGGGGCAGTACCTCGTCGCGTCGCTGGCGTTTTTGTTCACCGGCGCGCTGGCCGGTTTCCTGCCATTCAACTTCCCGCGCGGCGGTGTGTTCCTCGGAGATGGCGGCAGCCACGTCGTCGGTTTCCTCCTCGCCGTGCTGGCGATCCTCCCTGACTTTTACTCGGCGGCCAGCCCGCAAAAGTGGCTCGTCCTCGCGCCGCTGCTCGTGTTAGCCGTGCCGCTGGCCGACTTGGTCTCGGTGATCCTCATCCGCCGCCGGCTTGGCCAAGCGGTGTGGGTCGGCGACAACAACCACTTCTCCCACCGCCTCGTCCGCCGTGGCCAGACAAAGCCTCGCGCCGTTCTCATCCTGCTGCTCATCGCAGCCGCAATCGGCGCGGCAACATTTTTGAATTGAGCAGTCCTACTCGGCGGCGTACACCTCGACTCGGGGCGGGTGAGCATAGTCACGCCATTGGCGCTCGAGCAACTCGGCGTCCGGCTTGCCATCAGTGACAACGAAGCGGTAGCGGGACACGTAATCCTCGCCTGGCTTGATTTCCCAGTCGCCGGTCTGGGAGGGGGCGAAATTGAAAAACGGCTCGCTCGGGTGAATGCGCATCGGTTGCGGGAAACGGAAGTTACCCGGGTGGCACAACACGCCGATGCCGCCCCATTTGCCGCCGGTCTGTCCGCCGACGTGACACCAGCGTGCCCGTGTCGCGTGACCTTTGATGCGGTCAGCCTCGCCATTGGCCGTAAGGTAAAAGCAGTTCTCTTTGCCATCCCAATCGTCGTGGCCACGGAAGCCTAGGCCTCCGTAGCGGTATTGAGGGAACTGGATTTTGCTCTCGCTGGCGCAACGCTGCACCGACTCCAGTTCAAAGAGGTGATACGCCTGCCCGGTAGCGTACACCTGCATGCGCCAGGTTTCCGTGAGAGCCACCTTTTTGGGCTTTGCGATAAGGTCGACGAACTGATGGGAACTAGAAAAACCGGCATGTACCGGGCCGCTCCATTGGCTGTGAAGGCCGGTGAACTCGATCGTACCTGTGCCCTTGCCCATGTTCCAAAAGTCCGGCTTCCGGCGCTCGAAAATCGTGTTTGTCCAAGGGAACCAAATACCGTGATGATGTTTGTGGTTGTGCGGATAGTCGGCGGTGATGACTGTACCGCTTGGTGTCAAGACCGGGTGAATGTAGCCGCCCCGGCGGTAAATCGGCTCGAGATCGTCGCGGGGCAACCCGCTTTTCTCAGCCTGATAATGCAGCACGGTTTTGTCGTCGATGGTGATCCGCAACTTACCGTTTTGCTTGACCAGGCTGACGACATTGGAATGGGTAGGCTTGGCCGCCGGGGAGAGTTTGTAAACGGCAGTCTGGAATGCAGCGAGTTTGCCGACGATGAACGAGGCCGAGCCGAGCCCATCCGTCTGGATGGCCACTGCTTTGCCGCTGGGACCGGTGAGTTGCCAATGCGCTTGGCCGCCGTCGGGCAGAGTAAACGAAACTGGTGTACCGCTGCGATCGTGTTGACCAGCATCGACTCGCAGCAAGTGGTTGGCGACAGCCGCCTGGCCAAGCGGCAAGCCTAGGCCAAGCGCCAAAATAAAACGGAAGGGCATGACCTTTTTGTGCGCCGGCGAACCGATTAGGTCAAGCGCACAAAAAAACCCCGGCGCTTGGCCGGGGTTTTGAAATACTCGTTGTGATGAATCACTTCACCGTGATGGTGATTTTCTTGGAGATCACCGGCGGGCTGTGGGCCAGGTGGATCCAGTCGCCGAGCACGAGTTGAAGCGTGTGCTTGCCGGGCGGCAACTCGAGCGTGACCTCGGTTTGGCCGCCGCCGAAATGCCGGATGTTCTCGCTGGCAACGAGTGGCAGATCGAGGTTGGGCAGCTTGTCCACGTCGATCAACAGGTGATGATGGCCGGTGTTTTCCTTGTCGATGGCGGCTGGGGCGACGCCCATTCCCTTGAGGCCAAACCGAACTGTGAATTTTTTATTCACGGATTTGCCGTCCTTGGGGGAGATGATGTACGCCTTGGCGCCCTTGGGCGACTTGCGCTTCTCGAGTTTGTCGGCGGCTGCCACTGAAGTGAGCAGGCCACCAATCACCATTGCTGATAAAACGAATCGTAGTGACATAGCGGCGACAACGTCCCATTACGCCTCAAAGTAGGCAAGGCGAATCGGCGAAATTTTTCCCGGATTGACTCCGGCCACTGCGGGTCGTTTGATGGGTGCCGCTTTGCTGCATGTCTTTCTCCCCGTTTCAACGCCGATTCAAGAGCCGCCGGTCGCGCCGCCTAGGCCCGCGTGACAGGGCGTTGCGCGATTGGCGTGGCATCGATGTAAAGGAACTGGAGAAAACGCACGGCGGCAAGTCGTTCAGCGCCGGTGCCGTGGTAAAAAACCTTCTCGGCAAGCTTCAACTTGACCGCCGCCGCGCCGAGACTGAGGTGGTGAAAGTGTGGAACCAGACGATCGACCCTACCGTCACGGGACATGCGCAGCCGGTTAACATCCACCACGGGACGCTGTTCGTTTCAGTGGACTCGAGTGTATGGCTGGACGAGATCGTACGCTACCGGCGGCACGAGATCCTGCAGCGCATGCAGCACGCCATGGGCCGCGAGATGGTCAAAAAAATCTCCTTTCGGATCGGGTAACCTGTGAGCCAATAAGCTTTACCATTAATCGATAGGGCAGATAAGTGTGTTGTGGTAAAGCACGCCGTGGACGGCGCTTTCATTCTGACGGCGTACTTGACGGACAAGCCAAAAAGAGGTGAACAGTTACGGCCGATAAAGTAAAAGTATGGTTCGACGCAGAAGGCGACTTTCTCGAAGTTCGCTTCACGGATCATGTCGGTTATATGAAAGAGACTGACAACGAAGCCGTGATGGAGCGTCTAGACGAGCGAGGAAGAGTGATCGGGTTTTCGATCATGCAGGTTAGCAGACTCGCGAAGCAGAAACCGCTTGTAGCGAATCTTCTCCCAATTGTCAGCTAAAGCGCTTGGCCAATTCCCCCGCTCACCGCTCACTTTTTTAGCAGCGCGGCGGCGAGGCCGTCGATGGTGTGTTCCTTGGCTTTGGCGGTTGGTTTGAGGCCAAGCTCCTTAAGCGCTTTGGTGGTCTCGGGGCCGATCGATGCGAGCTTGAGTTTCGGGTTGTCCGCGCAGCGCTTGGCCAAGCCGAAGCGTGCGTCAAAGTTTCTCACAGCTGAACTGCTCGCGAACGTGATCCAGTCTGCGCTGTTCTCCTCAAAATCGTCCGCCGCGCCGTTACGATCCGCCGTCTCGGGCTCGGTTTTGTAAAACGCAATGTCATCGACGATCGCGCCTTTGTCCTCGAGCAGCCGGGGCAACTCCGGGTTGGCCGACTCGGCGCGGGCGAGGAGCACCGAGATATTCTCGACGTTTTGGGCGGCGATCATCGCCTTGGCCGTGGCAGCGGCGGTGTAAGTCTTCGGCATGAGATCAATGTTTAGGTGAAACTCCCGCAGTTTTTTCGCCGTGGCCGGGCCGACGGCAGCGAAGCGTACGCTGCCAAGGTCGCGCACATCGCGGAACGCCTTGAAAAAATAGTCGAAGAAATGCTCCACGCCGTTGGCGCTGGTGAAGATGATCCAGTCGTAACTGCCGATGCCGGTGATGGCCTCTATGAGCGGCTCGTTGCGGGTCGGCGGCAAGATTTTTATCGTGGGGATTTCGAGTACTTCCGCACCGAGTTCGCGGATTTGCCCGGACAATTTTCCGGCCTCCCGGCGGTTGCGGGTGACGACGACGCGCTGCCCGAAGAGCGGCCGGTTTTCGTACCAATTGAGCGTGTCGCGCAGAGTCGAGACAGTGCCGATGACCGTCACCGCCGGCGCTTTGAAATCTGCCTTGGCCACCTTGGCGGCTAGAGTGCCTAGCGTGGCAGTGATCGTTTGTTGCCGGCCCATCGTGCCCCAGCGAACCATCGCTGCCGGCGTGTCTGCGGGCAAGCCGTTCGCCTCGAGTGCGGCGGCGATTTTGCCGATCCGCTCGACGCCCATCAATAGCACTTTCGTGCCCGGTTCGCGGGCGACGCGTTTCCAGTCCAGCGCGCTTTCATCCTTGTCGGGGTCTTCGTGGCCGGTGATGACGGTGAAGCTCGAGCAATGCTCGCGGTGAGTCAGCGGGATGCCGGCGTAACTCGGCGCGGCGATGATCGACGAGATGCCCGGCACGACCTCGAACGGCACGCCGTCCCGGTGCAGCCTCGCCGCCTCCTCGCCTCCCCGGCCGAAGATATACGGGTCGCCGCCCTTGAGCCGGACGACCGTCTTGCCGGCCTTGGCTTTCTCGGCGAGCAACTGGTTCAACTCCTCCTGCGGGATGGCTCGGTCGCGCGGACGTTTGCCGCCGAAGATGATCTCCGCCGCCTCCGGCGCGAGCGCCAGCAACTCGCGATTGACCAGCGAGTCGTAAACCACCACGTCGGCACGCCGCAGCAACTCCGCGCCGCGCAACGTGAGCAACCCGGCATCCCCCGGCCCGGCACCCACAAGATAAACTTTTCCAGTCAAACCCATATGCGCACAGCGTTGCCTCCGCTTGGCCAAGCGGCAAGAAATCATTTGCCGGACGGCACGATCACCTTCAGCGCGCGCGGTCGCAGCGTGATCGTTACCGGCAGCGTGCCGATAAAGTCGCCGTCGGCCTGAACGCGCGTCCCGGCCGGGCCGTCGATGGTGAACTCGCTCACGCGATAATGCTCCGCGCCGGGCCAATCGCGGATCTGCCCAAGCACCATCGACGTGACGCCGCGCGACACCGAGCCGGGATTGATGCGCGGGAACACGCACAAGTCGAGCCGCCCGTCGTTGAGTTTCGCGTCGGGAAACAGCACGACCGGCCCGCCGAAAAACCGGCCGTTGCCGACGCACATCCACTCGCCTGTCGCCGAGCCGCCGTCCCACTTTGCGGTCAGCTTCGGCGGCTTGGACTTGAGCGCGGTGAGGGTCGAAAACAGATACGCCAACGGGCCGATTTTTTTCTTGAGCGCAATACTCACACCGCCGACGGCGTCGGCGTCCAGCCCGGCGCCGGCCATTTGGACGAAGCAACGCTCCGCTTGGCCGTCGTCCATTTGCACCTTGGCCAACGGCAGATCGACGGCGCGCGTCTGGCCATGCAGGACCGTCTTCCAAGCGCGCTTGGCCGAGAGCGGGATGCCCAACTCTCGGGCGAACACATTCATCGTGCCGAGCGGCAGGATGCCGAGTTGCACTTGGCCAAGCCCTTCGCGCTCCTTGGCCAAGCCGCTGACGACTTCGTTGACCGTGCCGTCGCCACCGGAGGCGACGATGGTTTTGTAGCCGTCACGGATTGCTTGCGCGGCGAGGGAGGTCGCGCTTCCGGGTGCTGTTGTCTCGAGCAGCGTGCATTCGTCTTGCATTTGGTTAAGCGACTCGCGAAAGCGCCGAGCCTTTTCGCCGCGGGCGGCGGGATTGAAAATCAGCGCAATGGACGGTTGCCTCATGACGGTCGGCTTGGCCAGGGGTTACTCGCTTGGCTCGGGCAGCGTCTTGCCGCCGCTGACGAGAAACATTACCGCCATGCGAACGGCGAGGCCGTTGGTCACTTGGTCGAGGATGGTCGAGCGAGGGTGGTCGGCGATCTCGCTGTCGATCTCGACGCCGCGATTGATCGGGCCGGGGTGCATGACGATGGCGTCCGGCTTGAGCCGCGCGAACCGCTCGTTCGTGAGGCCGAAGAGCGACCGGTATTCGCCAATGCTCGGGAAGGCGGAGAGCCGCTGGCGCTCGTGCTGGATGCGCAGCAAGTTAACGATGTCGGCATCGGCGAGAGCGTCGTCGATGTCGTGCGTCACGCGGCATCCCATCTGTTCGAAGATGCGCGGGACGAGCGTCGGCGGGCCGCAGAGCGTGACGTTCGCGCCGAGCTTGGTCAGCGCCCAGATGTTCGAGCGGGCCACGCGGCTGTAAAGGATGTCGCCGAGAATGGTGACGTTGAGGCCGCGCACGTCGCCCTTTTTCTCGAAGATCGTGAAGGTGTCGAGCAACGCCTGCGTGGGGTGCTCGTGTGCGCCGTCGCCGGCGTTGATGATGCTGCAGTCGACCACCCGCGACAGCAGGTGCGGTGCGCCCTCGGCGCTGTGGCGGACGACGATGATGTCTGCGCTGAGCGCCTCGAGCGTCTTGCCGGTGTCCCGAAGCGTTTCGCCCTTGGTGAGCGACGACGACTCGGCGGTGAAGTTGATCACATCGGCGTTGAGTCGCATGGCGGCCAGTTCGAAACTGATCCGCGTGCGGGTGGATGGCTCGACGAAAAGATTGATCACCGTGCGTCCGCGCAGAGCCGGCACTTTTTTGATCGTGCGCTCGCCGACCGCCTTGAAGGCGCGAGTGGCGTCGAGGATGATGCGGATCTCGTCGGCATTCAGTGACTCAATGTCGAGCAGATGTTTTCGGGTCCAGTTCATTTGTTGGGGCTTATGGATTGCAGCGTGACGGTGTCGTCGTCGCCGGTCTCGCTGAGCGAAACTTCGATGCGTTCATCGAGCGCGGTGGGGACGTTTTTACCGACGAAGTCCGGCTTGATCGGCAGCTCGCGGTGGCCGCGATCGACCAGCACCGCGAGTTGGATGCGGCGTGGGCGGCCAAGGTGATGCACGGCGTCGAGCGCGGCGCGAACGGTGCGTCCGTTGAACAGTACGTCGTCGATGAGCACGATCGTTTTGCCCTCGACATCGAACGGCACCTCCGTCGGTTGCACGCTGACGATGCCGCGTTGGCCGATGTCGTCGCGGTGCATGCTGACGTCGAGCACGCCAAGCGGCGCGTCGTGACTCCAAATACCGGCGAGCAACTTGGCCAAGCGCCCGGCCAAGTGAACGCCGCCGCGCTGGATACCGATCAGCCCGACGCTTGCGCTGTCGGCGTTGGCTTCGGCGATCTCGTGCGCAATGCGGGTGAGGCCGCGCTGGATCGCGTCGGCGTCGAGGATTAGTTTTTCGTCAGCCATGGCAAGGGGTGTGGGCACAAAAAAACGAACCGGCGCCGGTCGCGCGGATTCGTATCGTCCAAAGTTGTCTCGTCAGTTTTCGCATGTCCCTTGGCGACCTCACGGGATCGCTTTAAAGGAAACGTAACACCGGATTATTTCCCGGCAGCCAAGCGGCTCTTCCGCCATTTCGTACGGTGGTTGAGGACCCAGTCCATCAATGCCCGCTCGAAGCCAATGTCGCGGCCGAGCCTCTCGGATTCAAGCCATTTGTGTCGCAGCACCTCCTCCCGCTCGGCGAGATATTGCTGATACAGCGACGATTTCTCAAGGAGTGCGTCGGTCGATTTGTCTTTCCCGTCAACCATGGCTCACTTTTTTCCGACCGGCGAAACGTAGCATCGCCGACACCAGGCGCAACCCCTTTTCCGCAGATTGGCCCGTGCTAAAAGCGTTGCCTCCGCCTGGCCAAGCGGGGATGCTCACCCGCCCATGCTCAACGGCAAAATCGATCTGCGAAGCGACACGATCACCCAACCCGATGCCGCGATGCGTGAGGCCATGGCCAACGCGGTCGTTGGCGACGATGTGCTGGGCGACGACCCAACTGTGCAGGAACTGGAACGGCACACGGCGGAACTACTCGGCAAGGCGGCGGCGGCGTTCGTGCCGTCCGGGACGATGGCCAACCAGTTGGCGATCCGCTCGCTCACGCGGCCTGGCGACGCGATCGTGCTCGACGCCAACGCACACATTCACTGTTACGAGGCCGGCGCACCGGCGGCGTTGGCCGGGGTGCAAGTGAGCTTACTCGACGGCGAGCGCGGGCAGTTTACCGCGGGACAACTAGAGGCCGCGATTCCGCCTAAGGATGATCACTTCGCGCCACCAAGCCTGGTCTGCATCGAGAACACCCACAACCGCGGCGGTGGCAGCGTCTGGCCGCTCGAGCAGATCGAGTCGGTCACGAGCACGGCGCGCGGGCACGGCTTGGCGTTGCACCTTGACGGCGCGCGGCTGTGGAACGCCTCAGCGGTGAGCGGCGTCAGCGAAGCCGGGTACGCCAGCCACTTCGACACGGTTAGCGTCTGTTTTTCGAAGGGACTTGGCGCGCCGGTTGGCTCGATTTTGGCCGGGTCGGCGGATTTGATCGCCAAGGCTCGATTTTTCCGAAAGCAACAAGGCGGCGCGATGCGGCAGGTCGGAATTCTCGCGGCGGCGGCGGCGTACGCGCTTGAGCACAATCGCGCCCGTCTGGCCGATGACCACGCAAACTGCCGCGCCCTGGCCAACGGCTTGGCCAAGCTTCCCGGGCTTGAGATCGATGCTGAGGGTGTCGAAACAAACATGCTGTTCATCGGCACGGGCGAGCGCGATGCCGCGGCCTTAGCCAAGCGGCTTGACGACTCGGGTATCCGTCTGCTTGCCACCGGTCCGCACACCCTTCGTGCGGTGACGAATCTCACTGTGATGACTGAAGAAATCGCCCAAGTTATCACCGCCTTCGAGGAGTCGCTCTAACTTGTCCAAGCGCTCGTTTTTGCGGTTGTGGATATCTTCCCCTCGACCGCGTTCAGCTCGGCGATTAACGTTTGCGCGTGCCAAAGGAGGCTAAACTTACCCCGATGATGGCCCAGTACCGGCAGTGCAAAAACCAACTGCCGACTGGGACGATTCTGCTGTTTCGCCTCGGGGATTTTTACGAGATGTTTTTCGAGGATGCGCAGGAGGCGGCCGGCATTCTCAACGTCGCGCTGACCAAGCGTGGCGACATGCCAATGTGTGGCATCCCCCACCACGCCACCGGCAATTACCTCTCCAAGCTGCTCAAGGCCGGGCGCAAGGTGGCGATCTGTGACCAGGTCGAGACGGCCAAGCCGGGGCAACTGGTCAAGCGCGAGGTCACGCAGATCCTCAGCCCGGGCGCGCACTTCGACGAGCGAATGCTCGAGGCCGGACGTAACAATTTTCTCGTCGCCGTGAGCGTGTCCGGCGGCCGGTTTGGTGTGGCGGCGATCGATTTGACGACCGGCGATTTCAAGGTCGCTGAGTTGGAAAACGAGAACGCCATGCTCGCCGAGTTGGAGCGGCTCAACCCGGGCGAGGTGATTTATCCGGAAGAGTCGCAGCGCTTGGCCGCATCGATCGAGCCGATTGTTAGCGTGCTCAACGGCTACGACGGCTGGGTGTTCGCGCTCGAGACGGCGGAGTTCACGCTGAAGGATCATTTCAAGGTCGCAGCGCTCGACGGCTTCGGGCTGAAGGGCCGCACGGCGGCGACCGGTGCGGCCGGCGGCGCGCTGCATTACGTCAGCCAACACTTGCGGCGCGACGTGGCGCACTTTACTCGGCTCGCGTTTTACGAGGTCGCCGACACCCTCGTGCTCGATGCCGCGACGCTGAAGCACCTCGAGATTCTCGAGCCGCTGCATCGCGAGGCGGCCAAGCCGGGGACGCTTTACGCTGCGCTGAACCGCACCTCGACGCCGATGGGTGCGCGGCGGCTGCGCGACTGGCTCACGCAACCGCTCTCGTC
>Ga0233433_10004413_pt1 | contig 10865 bp, 8 predicted proteins | sample SI_122_August201_5_FD_179868 | JGI IMG/M metagenome (GOLD analysis project Ga0233433, IMG submission 179868) | Seawater microbial communities from Saanich Inlet, British Columbia, Canada - SI_122_August2016_100_MG | ecosystem: Environmental > Aquatic > Marine > Inlet | place: Canada: British... | reverse complement strand
ATTGGGAATGCGGAAAGATTCCTTGCCCAGCATGGGGTCGACTTGCGGTTTTGTTTTAAGCGGAAACGCTGGTTGGCGTGGGATAGCCGCCGGTGGTCGCCCGACGCCGAAGCCCTTGTGTTGGAAAAGGCAAAGGCAACGGCTGTTTCCATTACCGCAGAGGCCAAGGCCGCAACAAAAAGCAGCCACCCGCGCGCCGAACAAATAGTGAAGTGGGCTAAACGGTCTCAAGCGAAGGAGCGCATAAAGGCGCTTGTCGAACTGGCGCGTTCGGCGTTGCCAATAAGCCCCGACAATCTCGACAAGGACGGCTGGGTTTTAAATTGCCAAAATGGGACGCTGGACTTGCGAACCGGCGAATTGCGCCGCCATGCGCGGGAAGACCTAATTACTAAAATGGCTCCGGTTGATTTCGACCCCAACGCCACCTGCCCGCTATTCGGCGGCGTTATCGCGCGCGCAACCGGCGACGACGCTGAATTGGCAGCTTATATGCAGCGATCCTTGGGATACGCTTTAACCAGCGATACGAGCGAAGAATGCCTTTTCGTTTGGCACGGAACCGGGCGCAACGGCAAAGGAACAATTCTGGAGACAGTTCGCGCCGCCATGGGCGACTATGCGTCTACCACCCCGGTCGCCACTTTGTTACAGAAGGGCGGTAGTGGGATTCCCAACGACCTGGCGGCGCTTAGAGGCATCCGACTGGTATTGGCGTCGGAAATAAACGAAGGTCAGAAAATGGACGAGGCCTTGGTTAAAGGTCTTACCGGCGGCGATAATATTTCGGCGCGGTTTCTGCACGGGGAGTTTTTCGAGTTCCGCCCCGAGTTTAAAATTGTTCTACAAACCAACTACCGACCGGGGATACGCGGGATCGACGAAGGTATTTGGAGCAGAATGCGGCTTGTGCCGTTTACGGTTACCGTTCCCACAGAAGAACGGGACCGTGGATTAAAGAAAAAAATCCAACAGACGGAATTGCCCGGCGTTTTTTACTGGCTGTTGGCGGGTTGCTTGGCATGGCAAAAACAGGGTGGCTTAAACGAACCCGACGCTGTCAAACAGGCCACGGCTGGATACCGCAAGGAAGAGGACTCGCTGTTCGAGTTCCTAGAAGCCGACACGATAACCGCAGAAGACCTGCACGAACCGCCGGACCGCGTTACGGTGGCGTGCACGACCCTGTACAGCAATTACGAATATTGGTGTGAGCGCAATGGCGTCGATGCCGCCCCGAAATGGTTGTTTGGCCGCTGGATGAAGGGCCACGGTTTTTCGTCCAAGTCTATCCGGTTAAAGGGTGCCCAGCCCCATAAAGCGTATATCGGGTTGCGCCCAAGAGTGTCGGACGACCCATCCCTTACCGAGCCCCGGCTAAATCTCGTAAATAACTCCCAGTAAAAACGCCCCCCGGAAAGTGTAACCGTGTAACCGTGTAACCGTGTTTAGTATTTTAAGATAATATTCGTACTAATATATGGGTGCGTAAATGGGACAGCGGTTACAGCGGTTACAAATTATGCTAAGCGGCCGCTAGCGTGGCGTGGCGCCCTTTGGCCACCGCGACAGAAGCAAGCGCCCCGGCCCGGCAACCTGATTAATGGTCCGAGGTCCTTGAGCCGAGTACCGCGTGCCGTGGCCCCCGACCCCGACCCAAGCCCGTCCTTAAGGGATCCATCCACCCCGCTTGAGCGCTAACCTAATCTGCTTCAACTCGCCATTTATGAACTTGATCTTTTCCACGTGAGCCTTGGACCGTCGCCCATGCTTCGTGTGCGCCGCTATCGTCCGCGCCTTGCCTTCCGGTGTCCGTGGTCCGGTGCTCCTGCCGCCATGCAACTTGCAACGGGTTCGGCCTCCAATGGCGGGGTTTTGGCAAAGCGTTCCTCGACGGGTTTTTGCCAAGCATCTCGTGCCCGGCCAATCCGGCCCGAAACGCGTTCCACGTCCTAATTCTATAAACTCAAGGGTGCTAACGGTTTTTAACATATCTAACTGGCCCGTTCATGGGGTCGCACGTCTAAAGTAAAATATGATCCGCCTATTTGAGCGCGCTAACTTTGTTTAACTGGTCCTTGGTCCCCGGACCGCTACGCCTGTTCAGCGCCCCACGGTCCGCGCACCACGTCCCTCGGCCCATTGCTCAAGCGCCGCGAGACAAGCTGCCCCGACCGCTTTCCGATCACGCGTTTGGTGCTGCTTCAGTAGCTCGTTCCGGATCAATATGTCGATCCCGCCCGCGCCAACTTCGACCGGCGCAACCATGACAATACCCCGTGAGTGGCGCTCGCGGAGCCTTCTTGCCCGAACCGTGGATGGTGCATCAATAGCCATGTAACTAGTTGATTGTATCATAAATGGAGAGTTTTGGGCCAGCTAGACGGGGGGCATGTGTGCGTTCTTTGTCGGTTTGGCTATACTCGTGGCATGCGCCGCATAGCGCGCTCGGATACCGGCCGCCGGCGCCATCGACATTCTCGCCACACCGCGGCGATATGCCTTTCGCTACGGATGGACTACAGGCAATCGCCGCTAGTCGAACACCGAGCGTGGTCTAAACTAAGACTTGGTACTAAACGTGGGGGCAGGTCAACTTTGTCCTGCCCCCGTATAACTGAGCCACGTAATTCGTGATATTTTACGAAGGTGTGGAGGTATTTGGATGGCAATCCGATATTCCGATTTGATGTCCGCTAACGGGGAGAAAGCAGACTCAAGTCAGCCGGGCACTGTCAGACCAAATCAGCTTGAGCCGGGCAGGGAAGCTTCATAGTCTTTTGCGATGCAAAACCCCTTTCGATATTTCAACAGCTCACCCGAGATAATTCGCCTCGCGGTGATGATGTACATCCGATATCCATTGTCGCTGAGGCAGGTCGAAGACCTGCTGTCCGAGCGCGGCATCGATATCTGCCACGAGACCGTGCGTTTCTGGTGGAACCGGTTCGGCCCGATGTTCGCCGCAGAGATCCGTAAACGGCGCGTTCATCAACGGTCGTATTCGAACTGGTGCTGGCATCTGGACGAGGTGTTCGTGAAGATCAACGGCGAGACGCATTATCTGTGGCGCGCGGTTGATCACGAAGGCGAAGTGCTCGAGGTATTCGTCACGAAATGCAGGAACCGCAAGGCTGCGCTGGCGTTTATCAAGCGCGCGATGAAGCATTACGGTCGGCCAAAGGTGATTGTAACTGACCGGCTCCGGTCGTATCGAGCAGCAATGAATGTGATTGGCAACGCAGCCGATCAGGAATGCGGACGCTGGCTCAACAATCGAGCCGAAAATTCACACCAGCCGTTCCGGCGACGAGAAGGAGCAATGGCCAAATTCCGGGACGTGAAGACCCTGCAAAAATTCGTCTCCGCCCACGCCTCGATCCATAACCACTTCAATCTTGAACGCCATCTTATTGACCGCAACTGCTTCAAAAAAAGACGCTCAGCTGCTCTGGCCGAGTGGCATCAGTTAGCGGCCTAAAACTTCTTGAGCATATGGTCGCTTGAGACCAACTCAGTTTGTCTGACATTGCCCGCTCAGCTGCTCTGGCCGAGTGGCAACAGTTAGCGGCCTAAAACTTCTTGAGCACATGGTCGCTTGAGACCAACTCAGTTTGTCTGACATTGCCATGGGGCGTGCTCGCCGGGTCGCGTGTGTCCGTCACGCACGAGGCGAGCACGTCGACAATGCCAAGCCGCTTCTCGATCCGGGAAAACAACAAAACGCCGCCGACAAGAGTGTCGACGGCGTTTTGGCGAATGCAAACACGTTCGAAACAACTGTGTTGGGTCAAGCGATGCGCGGGCGGTCCAAGTTTGCCGAGCCCGGCGCCGAGGCCGCACAGCAGCAGCAGCACATAGACGAGCCGGCTGCAGCCGAGTCGACCAATCCACCGCCATCGGGCAGCAGCGAGGCATGGTCAAGATTGTGGTCGCGAGCGTCGACCATCCAGAACGCCTCCTCAATGGAGTCCAGGTCTTCCCCGGTCAAGCCGTAAGTATTGTTGCCGGCTATCTTGGTGTCGCCGCGACTCAACCGCCCCAGTTCCACGAGTTCCGCCTTCGTCAGTCCACGGGCGCGTTCGGTCAGGATCCCGTGATCTTCCGCGTGGATCATGTCGGTGATGGCGGTATCCATCGACGAGCGACCGCGAGGGCTTTCGGCAACGGCGGGCTTGGCCACCAACGTGGCGGCGATGCCGGTCAACCCGGCGGCGCCGATAAGCAGCGCGCGGCGCGAGGTGCCTTCAAGAGTTTTGGTATCAGACATGTGTTGATCTCTCCTCCGAATTTGGTTGCGCGCTTCAGGCGACGGTCAGGCTGGCGTGTGCGTCGTTGGCCGTCACGGCGCAGCAACAGCAACAGCAGCCAACCAGTGTGCCCTGTTCGTCGGGCGATCGGGTAACTTCGTCGAGCCTATGGCCCGCATGAACCGAGACGATTTCCACGGAAAATTCACGCTCTTTCAACATTAAGATAACTCCCCTACGTAATCTCTAAGATTAACAAAAAAATTCTACGTGTGAAGACGGCTACTAGACTGTCAATGTACATTTTCTGATAGTGGTTTATTATTATAATCATGTGATTGCATATGTTGCAAAGTGTATTTAAAGAAAAACTGTCGAATCCGTTCGATCATTCGGACGAATTCGACTGTTTTAGCAATGCTTCCGGGTGGATCCGTTAAATTTCGGTTACGATTTGATTGGGGCGACATTATTTAAATGCACAGTCAGAGAAGCGTCATCGCACGATAGCGCGAGAATCTTGCGTCTGTGCAAATTGCAAATACGCTCCGCGTCGGCCGGATCAACACAAATGTCGAAAAGACAACCGCCGCGGCCCACGGCGTCGAGGATGGCGATTTCGGTGTCATTGAGTGCGACCGGCGCCAGGAACCGCTTGAAATGCACAAGCGATCCGTTCACACGGTCTACGCCGGGCCCCACGGCCACCTCCATCCGATGCAGCAGCGCGGTGCGGGCAGCGGCGGTCAGGGTCCAGACTTCCTCGCCAAACGCCAATCGGTCGCCGCCGCGACAGACGCAGATGACCGCCAGTTCGGCCAGGGTTTCCGGCAAACACCGGCCGCCACAATCGTCGATGATCGCAGTCCTGAATTCGGCGCCCGACGCCATGGTGTCGAGAGCGCCCAGCAACACGGCGACCAATCTTGTTCGTTCCGGCCCATCAAAAGGTGGCGCCGGCACCATGTCATCCGATGTCAGAACCCCCCAACCGGGACCGCCCAGGGCGCCGGTGACGTTCAGCTTCATGGTGCCCGCCAGACTGCTATGAACAATCTCGCGGCGTGCGGCGCCGACGGGCGCCGTGGTGACGCCCTGTTTGTTGGCCGCAAGCGCGATCTGGTCGGCCAAGGCCGCCGAGATCGCCTCGGGGTCCGCGTGCGCGGTGCGCTGCTTGACGGCCGCAGCTGCCGCGCGCCAGCCCAGGGTTTCGGGCGTCGGGTTGGCGGTCCAATGCAGGCCCGCGTGAAGCAGGTGTCGGAATGCCTCGGCCCTGTCGCCCTGCGCCTCGCTTAACCGCGCCCAGCACAGGCTGGTGTAAAATGTCTCATGGGGAATGCGAACGCCGTCGGTGACGGCGAAAGCTTGGCGATAATAGGCGGCAGAGTCCTCCAAGCGACCAGCGGAGTGCATTAGCCGGGCGGTGTTGATAGCGTTCAGATAGCGCAAATGCCACAGCGGTTCGGAGTGTTCTTCAATGCGCAGTTCGATATCAGCCTCCAGCGCCAGTGCGCCGTCCAGGTCGCCGTTGCGAAACCGGATCAGCGCGGTGATGTTGCGCAAATAGAGGTCCATCAGCGGATCATCGGAGAAATGATCGGCATTCAGCGCGGCGTCCATATAGGCATGGGCGTCTTTTGGCCGCCCCGCCATGACACAGCCCCACGCCTTCAACTGTCGCAATTTTTCGGCGGTGTAAGGCGGTGTATCCGATGTCGGGTCGGGTTGCGCCGCCATGTCGTCATAGCGCTGTTGGATCAGTCGCAGACTTTGTAACGTGTGGTCGGCCGCCGCGCGCTGTTGGGCGTCTATCGCCGCCTGGGCGCAGCGCTCCATCAGCCGCAGTGCGATATCCGCCCCGCCGGCGCCGACGACGGCCCACGACGCGGCGATTAGCGGCATGACGACGCCATCCGCGAGGCAGCGCCAATAGCGCGCGTAGGTCCTGAGCCACCGTGGCCGGTCGGCGTTCTCAAGCGCTGCCATGGCCGACGCCGTTGCGTCGGCGGGCGGGGCGCGGCGCTCCGGCGCGATCAGTATTTGGCCCGACGCCAATTTCAGATCCAGCGCATTGGCACCGCCGACTGCCTCCGACACGCCGACGTCGACGACGCCTGGCACAAGGGCCAACTCCGTCGCTTCCGTCGCCGCCGACGCCTCGGTCGAGGGCATGGGCTGCCATGACGCAGTGATGAATTCGTCGCCGGTCTGCGTTGGCGGCCCGGCGGCAACCAACACGACGCCAAACTCAAATGGCGCGGCAGCCTCGGCGAGATATCGCAACAGCGCTAGATTTTCACGTCCCCATGGCAATCCGAAACGCGGCGCCAGGACCAGAATTATGGCACGCCCGTGCATCGGGGCCGTGGCCATCAGGCGAGCGGATATGCGGCTGGCCATGGCCAGCCCGGCGCGCGTGGCGCTATCGCCCTCGGCCTCCGCGTCGATCCAGCGGCCGACCGAGGCGGAATCGACGGCTTGGGTTCGACCACGGTCGCCGCTGGCGGGGTCATCCAGCGTCAATCCAATCTGCGGCGCTATTTCGTGTGCGAGTTGGTTCGGGCGCCAGGCGCCCAGCGACAGGTCAGCGACCACGACTCGCCGCGACTCGAATCCGGCGATCAACCGCTTGAGTTCACTCGCGTCGCCCGCGACATGGCCGGCGATTTTCACCGCGCCGGGCCGTCGCGTCACATATCCCGGGCGTGCGGCGGGGCCGGCATTTGTGTCGTCGGTATCTATACTTGCCATCCTGGTTCAATAAACGAATAATAAGCAGAGCGCTATGATTTCATGCCCGTGCGCGCGGGCGCTGCCGGGACGGGCGAAACCGGGAACAAGTTCGCGATGCTGGACTGCATGGGCAACAAAGTGACGGCCAGATGCCCCGAGACGCTGGCGGCCATCAACGGGTTTTCCACGCACTTTCTGGAGTGCACGACCGGGTGCGGCGTCGTGTTCAAGGCCTTGCGCGACGAGCCCGATTCCGTGATGGCCAACGCCCACGCGGCGTCCCTGATGCTGCTCTGCCAATCCGCCGACGCGCCGGCCCAGGCCCAACCGTATCTTGACGCTGGCGCGCTCGGGGCCAGGGCGGCGACCGAGCGCGAGCAGCTGTATTTGGACCTCATGGCGCGTTGGGCCGCGCGCGACATTGACGGGCAATCCCAGCGCTTTGACGAACTGTCGCGGCGTTTTCCGCGCGACGTGGTTGCGGTGGCGCTGGGGGTCATCCACTACAACTCGCTGGGCGACGCCGAGCGCATGATGCAACTGTGCGACAACGCCATCGCTGCCAGCGCCGACATCAGCTACATGCACGGCTTACGCGCGTTTGCGCTCGACCAGAACGGCCGCCTAGACGAGGCCGAGGCCGAAGCGCAAACGGCGGTCGACATGAACCGCATGGACCCAAGCGCGCACCACGCCATGGCCCATGTGATGATGACCGGAGGGCGCGCCGCCGAGGGTGCGGCCTGGATGGCATCGCTGTCCGACACCTGGGACGCCTGCCATTCCCACATGTACACGCACAATTGGTGGCACACCGCGCTGTTCCATCTCGAGCTCGGCGATTCTCCGCGCGCCCTGGAGATATTCGATCAACACGTGTGGGCGCGCGACAAGGGTTATGCTCAGGATCAGATCAACGCCATCGCCCTGCTGGCGCGCTTGGAGTTGCTGGGAATTTCGGTCGCCGAACGGTGGACCGGCGTCGCTGCATTCGTGGCCCCGCGCATCGACGAACATGTCCAGCCGCTGCTTGATCTGCACTATCTATACGCTCTGGCGCGCGCCGAGCGGGTAGAGGCCGATAAAATGATGGCCAGCCTGCGCGCCAAGGCGACGGAAGCTGTCGGCAACCAAAAAACGGTGTGGGCGGACGCCATGATTCCGGTGGCGGAAGGCCTGCTGGCCCACGCCAGATCCGAATGGCCCATGGCCGCCGAGCGCTTGCGGGCGGCGACGTCGCGCCTGAATCTGGTCGGCGGCAGCAATGTGCAACGCGGCCTGTTCGTCGCTCTGCGCGACGACGCCCAGCGGCGGGCCGAGGGCTAGTTCGACATGGCCTACATGCTGCGAAAACTCTGGCTGCTTTGGGCCGCCGCCACGGTTCTTTGGACGCTTTATTGCGCCGCGCGCATAGCCAGCAATCTCGACGCGCTGAGCCGATTTGAGCTTTCGGATGCGCCGTGCATTCTGTTGGATACCTCGGTGGACGTGTTCGAGGCCCCAGCGCTTGGATTTTTCATATTGCTCGCTTTGTCCGCGCCCTATTTGGTGGCGAGGCTTTTCAAGAGCCGGCGTCAGGCAGCCGCGCCGACAGCGACGCAATAGACCGTCGATTGCAGCAGGCCATCGAAGTCCATCTCGCGGTCTAATCGATCATCCAGAAAGCCGCCGAGATTCTGCGCGGCCAGCCCGGCGCCAACGGCGGCCAAATTGATATTCTGCGCCATATGGCCGGCTTCCAGCAGCGTAAAGCGATAGCCGCGCGCGCCATATTTCACCGTTGCGCGCTCGAACAACGCGGTGAGCAGAAACATAATGGCGGCGTTTTGGACGTAGTCCGGCTGCACAAACGTATTGGCCAGCCGCTCGGCTGCTTGGCTATCTGGGTTTCCGCGCAACACATGCGACGTCGGGTCATAGTGATAGAGTCCGGGCGCCACGCCGTCAACACGGTTGGCCAGGGCAAAAACCTCCAGCGGATACAGGCCGCCGCCCGATGGCGTGGCGCGGAACGGTCTTGAATACCCGGCGGCGGTTTCGTCGTGAGTGACGCCGGCGGCGGCGAACAGAAGGCCGGATAGCGTGTCCATCGAAGTGCTGGTCGGCGTCAGGCCGGCGCGCGGTGACATTCGGCCCAGCACGGCCTCGCCCACGGACAATGAAGAAATTCCACGCAGGGCGTCGGCGCCGGGCGGCAACGGCGTTTCGGCCCACAGTTCATGGGGCAGGGTTTCATGAAGCGCTCCCAGGCGCGCGGCTTCGGCCGCCAGATCGAACCGGGGGCCGGCCGATGTGACTTTTGAATTGGCGTGGAACAATTCCCAAACCTCGATTCCGCGTTGAGGCCCGGGCCGAGAAAGTTTTTGCAGGATATCCGACATGGTGACTCGTCTCACGGGTAGGGGTGGGGCGACAGATGATCAGGTGGCTGTCCGGCCTCCGCCTGGCCGGGCCAGTCGAGGCGCGGCGGCAGGGTTTTCAAGCGTCCGCCCAGGGCGCGTCTGTTGTGGCCAAACGTAAGCGGATGGTAGCCGGGAACAACTGCGCGCACGACCGACAGCCCCAGGGTCGCGATATCCGGCGAGGTCACGTCGACGGTCAACACCTGGTGTCCGGTTTCGTTGACGCGGCGGCACATTTCCAAGAATGCGTCGTGCGGCGTCTGATCGGATAAATCCGCCACGTCACCGAGTTGGATGGCGTGCGGATTGGCAAACATGAAGTCGGCGTCGGCCACGCGGTCGCGTTGCGCCCAATACAGCACATGGTCATCCTGGTCGGAGACCGTGCTTGGCGTGAGGCCGGAAACGCGGGCTGGGTCCGATTGCGCCAACAGGGCGAGAAAGCGCAACGTGTGCGGCAATTCCTCCATCGCTTTTTGCGCCGCCTCGACGCCGCTGGCCGCCGCCGACGCGGCGACCGCCATCGCCGGAGCCTTTGGGCTGTCATGCTTGGCCAGGGCGAGCACGCACGGAACGCCGTTGTCCACGGTAATGTCGAACAGCGTCAGGCGGTATCCCGAGGCGGTCAACCGTTTGGCCACTTCGGCCGTCCTTGGGTCCAAGCTGTCCAGCGCAATTTGCGGCGGCGCCAGTCGCGCCTGCCACATCACCATGAATGCGTCGCGCTCGATCACCTCGCACAGCCCGGACATGGCGGCGTCGACCGGGGTCGCGTGGCAGGCCAGACCCGTCGACACCGGCTGCATGATCTGCTTTTCGCCGTCGTCGACATAATAGGCGTAGGGAATATAGACGGCGGCGGCGGGAACGTGGCGCCGCTCGCCGGTAAGCGGGTCCAGCGCGTTGACCCAGCGCACCAGCGTATCGTCGACGAAGGGCGAAATTTCCAGGTCTGGATTGTCGTATTGCGCCGGGGTGTACACCGAAAATTCCGCTGGCGGAACCACAGCGAAGGGCGCGTCGGCGGCGCTGGTCAGCGGCAGATCGTCGGCGTCGAACAGCGCCGCGCAATAGCGCTCGACCGCTTCGCCCACCGCCTTTGCCGTGGCGCGGGCCGGGTCCACCGAAGCGCCGCCGCTATAGGCGAAATTGGCCTGCCGCGCGAACGCGCCCGTATTCGAGGCCACCCCCGCGGCGTGAAAAAATCCGGGGTGCGACGACTCGCGCGTCTGGCTGAAAATTTGCTTGACGATGCCCGTTCTTGGGTCGACCAACAAATCCATAACATCCGCCAGGCGGTGGAGCGTGGCGTTGTCCGGCCGCGCCGTCATCGGCCCTGCTGCGTTCGGTCAACGGAACCCACCGCGCTCAGCGCCATCGTCGGATGGTCTGACAAGGGACTGCAAACCTGGCAGCGCGGCACGCGAAGAACCGGTCGACGGACCATGACGCCGGCCAACAGGCTGATTTCCAGCAGGTG
>Ga0233433_10004412_pt1 | contig 10866 bp, 7 predicted proteins | sample SI_122_August201_5_FD_179868 | JGI IMG/M metagenome (GOLD analysis project Ga0233433, IMG submission 179868) | Seawater microbial communities from Saanich Inlet, British Columbia, Canada - SI_122_August2016_100_MG | ecosystem: Environmental > Aquatic > Marine > Inlet | place: Canada: British... | reverse complement strand
GTCCACACTGGCCACCGCGTAGCCGTGGTGGGTCAGCCAACCGACATGGCAGGTCTTCTTTGATCCACTGCGCCAGGATCCCCCATGAAAAAACACCACTAATTCGGGTTTTCTGTCCGTTTTTTTGCTGGCATCAACAGGTCCAGTTTCAAGGAGATACCGTCAACCTTGGCGTATTCAAGGTCGAACCGGGAATTGGGATTCTTGGCCTTCTTCTTTTGAGCGAGTATAAGAATGGGAAGGCAAAGGAAAAGCCAAGGAATGAGCAGGCGTCTATTCATTTCATTTTATGGAGTTCGGATAGCATCTCAAGAAGATTGCGTTTAAGGATTTCGGACCCGTCCTTCTGGACCTTGCTTGTCCCCAGCCATGTCTCATAGCCGCCGAGTTTGTGGTGCTTGGGCGTCGGTAGGTAACCGTAGGAACCATTTGCCAATTCGATCACGAAGGTGCGCTTGAAGGGGCTCGCTTTCTTTATTTCGAGTCCTGTCTCTACAAAAGTCTCGAAAGGAAAGGAGACAATCACCTGTTCGCCTATACGAATGGCCTGCACCAGACAGTTGGCTTTTCCTTCGCGCTTTGCCTGAGACAGGACGCGACGGGCGTAACTGGTGGCCAGTCGTGGCAACTTGTATTGTTCATCAGGCGACATGGCCAGAATTTGCTTGGAGCGAAGTATTAGGGCATCCGATGGCCTGCGCCATTCGAGATGTACCTCGCGCTGCAACATGGCCACGGGAGCATCCGCCCGATATTCATTAATTCCCTTACTGGCCCGCCATGAGGCGTCGGCCACCTTGGCTGCCACAATGCGGCATTGTTCGAAGGGTTGGCGGGGAGCGCGTGTGCCGTGAAAATCGATGTTGTTGATGTCTCCGGAAGTTCCATTGGAGAGCATGGCTACGAAATTTTGCGAGGACATGGCCCTTAGGCGCCACGGCATGATGCGGGCGAATTCGCCGAAATAATCAGCCGACACTTGTCGTTCACCGATATTTATTGCTCCAACATAATGAAGCGAGTAGTTGGCCAGCAGACCAAGAGGCTTCTTTGTTCGGGTTCGCAGGTCGACGATACATACCTCCGGATCGGTTGGCCCGGCTGGTTTGACGATGTGCTTTCGGTCGGGGTTCATTTTTACCTTGTCCAGTTCACCAAAAGGATTGAGAGGCATGGTGCCTTCCTTTAGGTGCCATCGTCGGTTGAACACTTCGTCCGGCACATTGTCGGACCCAAAACCAACAAGTGCGGGTTGGAGCGACGCAATGGCCTGCTCAATGGCTTCCACAATGCTGTCGATCAATCGTTTGCCGAAGGCGACCTGGGGAGCCGAACCCTCCGCACGACTGGATGGAGCCGAGTGGGTGTGGGTGGCTGCGATCAACATTTGGTCCGTTCGCCAACCGGTGACCTTGGCTGCACGCTTCTTGGCATCATCCAGCACATCGCGGGATATGCCAAGTAAGTCAACGATCACTATGACTGCCCGACCATTACCATTTTCGAATGCGAGGGCTCTTACGTGAAGCGGATCGTGAGCGCTTTTTGCGGGTTTGGGAAAGAACGACCCACGTAGGGTAAGTGGCCACTCCTGAGGTGTAATGTCAATTGCCGCGGTTCCTCCTCGCAAGCCTGGTTCAGCGGCAGATACGGCGGATAGGAGATGAAGTCCGAGGATATGGCAGCTCACACAATGGCATAATACCTTCATGGTCATCTTGAAGTTGCCGGTCAATCGGCTTCCAATATCTCGATTGAAGTAAAGGCGGAACTTGTGCCTTTTACGTAGGGCCCGAAGTAGCGGATTTGCTTGATGTCTTCCGGAAGGGGAAAGGCGAGAGTCCGTCCGTTGATGGTGGCGGATACGGAACCTTTGGCGAGATCGACAGCCAAGGTGAGTTCAAAGCTGGAATCCTTTTTAGCCAGCATGGAGTTCTTGGTTCCACCCGAAACATTTTCCCAAGACCCATGAAAGAGAACGTGGGCGTTCATTCCGATGGCCGTGCCTGCCTTGAGCAGCGAGTCATTATTGGGGGTGTCCCCAAAGGCGATGGCGGCATTCTTCGTATTTCCAGAGGCAAGCGACTTGTAAGATGTCTTGAGCACCAGCTTACGGGTGGCAGGTTCGGGCAATTCATGGAGGGCGATTGCCTCACCTGAACTAGTAAGGGCGTGGGAGAGGATGGTGTCCCTGTGCTTGGAGGCAGTTCCGCCCTTAACAATGGCGTAGATTCCGCCGGTTTCATCGTCGCCTTTGGGCAAAAGCCCGGATTTCTTCAGTTTTCTTGGTTTGCCGCGTGGCGCTTCGTTCTTCCACCACTTGCTGGGTCCCTCCTTTTCTATCTGGGTGTGCACTTCCAGCAGTTTCTGCTTCATTTGCGCAAGTTTCTCTGGATTGGATTCCGCGAGGTCGTGCTTTTCCTGCCAGTCGTTCTCAATGTGATAGAGTTGGAACTTCTCAAGGGTTTCGTTGCCGAGAATCTTCCATTCTCCGTCCCTCAAGGCGACGTGAATATTGGAACGAGCCAAGTGATTGCGCCAGTAAAGCGGCACGGGACGCTTGAGCGGTTTTCCCGCGAAGACGGGTCGAATGTCGACCCCGTCAATGGTGCGATCATCGGGCAGGGGAATGCCGGCGACTGCCAGTATGGTGGAGAAAATATCGGACCCAATGATGGGTGTGGCGCTGGTGCTTCCTGCGGGGACATTGCCGGGCCAGCGAACAATGCCCGGCACTCGGATGCCTCCCTCGTGCGATGAACGCTTCCGTTCGCGGAGACCGCCGGTGGAACCGCGGGTGCGTCCTTTCAGGCCATTTCCCTCGGGGCCGTTGTCGGAAGTGAAGATGACGAAGGTGTTTTCAGTTTCGCCGAGCTCGTCCAGGGCCTTCATCAGGTTGCCAAAGGCATAGTCGATTTGCGTAACGTTCCCGTGATGCTGGCGAATGCCTTCGTCGTCGAACTTCCTGTACAATTCCATGAACTTGGGGTCGGACTCAATCGGGAGATGAGGTTCGTGGGTCCAGACGTTAAGGAAGAATGGTTTCTTGGAGTCCCGCTTCTCTTTCAGCCAGCGTATGCCTTCCTCCACCACCAATGGTGCGGAATAGCCTTTCAATTCGCCCACCTCCTTGCCGTTACGGACAAAGTTGCGCGGATTGCGGTGGTTGGGGGCGGCGTTATTCTGGGTGGCCATCCAGTGGTCGAAGCCGTGGGCATCGGGTTGTGGTTGGTCCTTGCTGTTGAACTTGCCGTTGAGGTGCCATTTGCCGACGTGACAGGTCTCGTAACCCTTTTCCTTCAAGAGTTCGGCTGAAGTGATCTCGCTGGTTCGCAGGTGGACTTGATGTCCTCCTGGTATCCAACGCCAGACGCCGTTGCGGTATGGGGTTCTGCCCGTCAGGATGGAGGAACGGGAGGGAGAGCATACCCCGCAGGCGGAATAGCTCTGGGTGAAGCGCATCCCCTGTTTGGCGAACTTGTCGAGATTGGGAGTCTGTATCACCGGATGCCCGTAGCAGGCGAGGTCTCCCCAACCCAGGTCGTCGGTCAGGAATACAACGAAATTGGAAGGTTTCTTCTTCGCCTGCATCAAGCAGGAGAAGGCGATACAGAAAAGAAGAGGGATCCGATTTTTAATCATATTCCAGTGACGGCTTTGAGCTTCTTGCGCACCATGGCGGCCTGCTTGCCCTCAATGACCTGCCAGCAGGCCAAGCCATTGCCCACGAGTTCGTACTCGTCGAATTCCCAGACGATCTTCTTGTCGCGGGTGATCTCAAAGATTTGCGGGTTGTCAGGACCGGCGTGGCAGTTGCCCACGATGAAGTTGCCGTTCTCGCGCTCCTGCAGGCAGGTCATCCACTTGAGGTTGACCTCGGTGCCGGGCACCTTGCCCTTGATTTCCCAGACCACTTCCTTCTTCGGGTTGACCTCGACCACGCTGTTGCCGCTGCCGGATGCTATCAATGTATTGCCGTTCTTCAGGCGCATGGCTCCGTAGACGCGGGTATTGATGAGGTAGTCCCAGACCACCTTGCCGTCCTTTACATCATATTCCGTGACCACACCGGGGCGCTCAGAGCAAATCAAATAGGTTCCCTTGTCTGTGCCCCGGGCCCAGCGGGACTCCTTTGTGCCACCTTCCTTCATTGCAAACTGGTGCTGGATATTACCTTTCTTGTCGACTTCGATGACTCGACCCACGCCGCTCTCCACGATGCGGGTGTTACCGTTGGGCAGACGAGCGAATGCATGGACATGGACCCGCTTCCCTTTGTTGCCGTTGCTGTTGGCGCAGTCGTATTTCCAGACAACCTTCTTGTCCAGGGTGATTTCCTTGAGGGTTGTCCATGTGTCATGAAAAAGGATGTTGCCGTTGGGTAGCAAGTGTATGTCATGGTGACCGGTGTGACCGCGTTGCGGTCCGGCCGTCTTATGGGACCAGAGGACATCGCCCTTGGCATCGGTAATGGCGATTATGTTCTTACCGTAGGAGGCGCCGACGAGGACAAGACGCTCCGCCTTGACGCTGAGGCAGACCAGGCTGAACAGGATGGACGTGAGAATGATGTGTGTTATTTTCATTGTGTGTCTGGTGATGATTAAAAAGCGGTTCTGAATAGTTTGTAAGTTGCGTGTTCGGGGTCATCCGGGTCAAGTCGATAATGGATTGGGTCGCAATCGTTCATTTGTAACTCAAGTCATTGCCGACTACGGTTTGTCTCTTACAGGCCTGACAAACCTGTCATTCCAGACAGGCCCCCATCCTTGGGCTCCAGGCATGAAATAGATAGTGGCAGGGGAATTCCTGAAAACATCCACTGCCGCCGGGATGCCTTTACCAAGGACTTTCACGCTTTTGAGGTTGCTGCAGTCGCTGAACGCTGCAGTTCCAATACCGGTGACACTTTCACCGATCGTTACCTCCTTCAGGCCTGTGCATTCACTGAACGTAGATACACCGATAGTGATGACCCCCTTGGGAATAGTGATACCGGTTAATTTAGTGCACTTGCGGAAGGCTTGGTTTCCAATGCTGGTAATACTGTCAGGTATAGTGATGGAGGTCAGGCTGGCGCATTCACTGAAGGCATTTGTCCCAATGCCTGTAACGCCATCGGGAATGGTGACAACCTCCAGTCCCTTGCAGCGATGGAAGGCATGATTCCCGATAGTTGTGACTCCGTCAGGGATGGAATAGGATTGGCTTTTCCCTTCCGGGCACCGGATCAGGTTTGTCCTGGCCTTGTTGAAAAGTATCCCGTCCTGGCTGGAGTAAGTGGGATTGTTTCCCTCAACATTAATAGCAACAAGTCTGAGGCAATCGTCAAAGGCATTGGCGGCGATACTGGTAGTCCCCATGGGGACGTTGACGTTTTTCAGTCCGTTACAACCATAAAAGGCTCGGGAACCAATTCTTTTGGCACTTACCGGTAAATGGACGGTTTGCAGTGAACTCTTGTTCTGGAATGAATGGTCCCCGATGTCAGTGACTCCCTCGGCAAAAATGATTTCAATGACAGCATTTGTCCCCAGAAGATCGTTGTCGATCCATTCGGTGTAAGCCGTGTTAACGGCGGGAACCATGATTCTCACGCTTGTTAATCCGCTACAGCCAAAAAATTGTGACAAGGTTGATCCTGTCGAAGAAGTGTGTGCTGTGGAGATGGCATGGTTCAGACCTGCAGGGATTGTCACGCTTGTCAGGTTTCCGCATGAAGCGAAAGCTCCCGGACCCAGTGTGATCACAGTTTCCGGAATCGAAAATTCCTTTAGTCTTGTGCAACCGCTGAATGCGTAACTACCAATGTTGGTTACTGCCTTGCCCAGAGTGACCCCGGTAAGGCCGTTGCATCCCCTGAAGGCATGATCCTGGATTGTTGTCACTGGATCGGGAATATTGAGACTCGTCAGTCCGGAACATTCCCTGAAGGCCTCTTTGCCTATGGAAGTGAGCTTTTCGGGGAATGACAGGTTGGCGAGGGAGGTGCATCCGTAAAATGCACTGTTGCCAATGTGGGTGAGGCTTTCTGGGAATGTGAGGCTGACAAGGGTGGTGCAGTCCCTAAAGGTGCTGTCGCCAATGGCCGTCACACCTTCACTGAAAATGATCTCCGTGATACTTGTTGTTTTCAGCTTCTCACTGCCAATCCAGTCCGTGTAGCTTGTGCTGACGCTGGGAACCTTGATCGTCACACTTCTTAATCCGCTGCATTCGAAAAATGGTGAAAGGATGGCTCCTCCTGAAGAGTTTTCCGACGTGGAGATGGCATGGTTCAGGCCTGCCGGGATTGTCACTCTTTCCAGATTCCTGCAGGAAGCAAAGGCTCCCGGGCCAAGGGTCGTGAGCGTTTCCGGAATTGCCAACTCTTTAAGTTCGGTGCAACCACTGAATGCGTATCTGCCAATGCTGGTGACTGTGTTCCCCAGTCTAACCTGGGTGAGACCGGCACATCCAGCAAATGCATGATCTGCAATTGCTGTCACCGGGTCGGGAATGTTCAGGCTCGTCAACCCGGCGCATTTCCTGAAGGCACCTTTGCCAATGGCAGCGAGTTTACCGGGAAATGTCAGGCCGGTTAAACGTGTGCAACCATGGAAGGCACTATTGCCAATGGACGTCAATCTGGAGGGAAGCAACAAACTGGTCAGTGCTGAGCAATCTTGAAAAGCTCCATTACCAATGCTGGTTACCTTGTCGTTAAGATCCACGCTTTCAAGGCTCTTGCAGTCATAAAATGTGTAACTACCAATGCCCAGTACGCCGGCGGGAATTCTAACGCCTACAAGCTTTTCACAGGAGGCAAATGCAAATATCCCTATACTACTGACAGTCTGCGGGATGGTAACGGTATTCATCATGGAACATTCACGGAAGGCATAATTCCCGATGGTGGTGACCCCCTCCGGGATGTTGACAGAGGTAAGCTTGCTACATCGATAAAATGCGGAATCCGAGATGTGGGTGACTTTTGCTGGAACCTGATAGGCTCCATCCCTGCCCTGTGGGCATCTAAGCAACGACTGTCTGGCCTTGTTAATCAGCACCCCATTTTCACTCGAGAAGGTGCGGTTCTTTTCCGATACAGTGATGCTTGTCAGGCTCGGGCAATCATCAAAGGCTGAATTCGCAATGCTGTTGACGACAGGAGGAATGGTGATGCCTCTTAAGTTGGTGCAATATTGAAACGCTCTCTGCTGGATATAGACGAGGCTGTCTGGCAGCTCCAGGTTGGTCAGACTCCTGCAGCTGTAGAATGCTCCATCCCCGATCCCGGTGAGACCGGATCCAATCATCACGCTTTCCAGGTTTTCACACCCGTAAAAAGCATACTTGCCGATGCTTGTCACCTTGTCGGGGATCTTTAGGCGTACCAGGCTTTTGCAACCGTAAAATGCCCCATCCCCGATACTTGTGACACTCTCCGGGATCACGAGTGTCGTTACGCCATCGGGAATGGCATTTCCATCCTTTAATTGATCGGGGAGGGTGTTGCCATCAGAAACCAGCGATCCAATTCTACCAACCGGAAACCCGGCAATTGTATCAGGCAGGACCACTATGCCGCTTGCCTTGCACTCAATGATAGAAACGAGGTTCCCACTCACCTCCCATTTGAAATCAGCAAACGGGTTTGGCTTTAATTGACTGAGGTCAATTTCATCGGGTTGCTTTACTTTACCGGTTTCCCCGGATTCATCAGGTTGCTTAGGCTTACCTGTTGGTTCCGCATTGTCGGGGTGTTCCACCTTGTCGGGTTGCTTCTTTTCCGCAGGACCGCATCCAATAAAAGGAAGTGAGATGCCAAGTGAAAGTCCTATGGCAAGTATGTGGGATTTGCCGTTTTGCATGATAGTAGCTCGTTATTTTGTCAGCATGTTTATGGGGGTAAAGTCTAGTTTCCGGAACTCAACCACGGCGCCTTCCGCCTGCAGGGCGATCCGGCCCTTTGTTGCTGTGCAGTTGTACCCGTGATTAACAAAGTCGCCGTTGATCCAGACCTTGATCTCGTCGCCAACTGCCTCGACAACCATTCTGTTCCATTCCCCGGGAGGCTTTTCAGAGTCATCTGTCAAGTTCAGGATGCGCCGGGCCTTGCCCTCGGTGATACCCCATTTTTCCTTTGCGCCGCGTCGCTTGACCATGTCAGGTACTGTAATATTCTCCACGATGCACCAGAAGTCCCCTGCATGCCGGTGGTTCATCTGCACCTCGATGGACTTGGGGAACATCTTGTAGAGCGCACGGGGTTTGGAAGAGTGGATAAGAACACCGCAGTTCCCCGGTTTGCCGGTGAACCGATACTCAACCTCGATTCGATAGTTCTGGTTAATCTCATCATGAACCAGATGTCCGTTGGGGTTTCCAAGGCTGACGAGCATTCCATTGCGGGCGATAAATGGAACCTTGCCATCCGGGTTCTTGTCCAGTTGTGGAACATCGATCTTCCAGTTATTCAGGTTCTTGCCATTAAAAATGCTTCGGGTGCGTGGGGAAGGTAGTCCATGCTTGTCATAGAGTCGCTGCCAGAACCCCTTCCAGTAATTGTCATAGTAGTCGTAGGCGGCCGTCTGAATGTGCGGAAGTTCCTTGACCTTGGGAGACGTTTCCGGGTTGAAACCCTTAAGATGTCCCTTTCCGGCACGTTCCCTTGGAGAAACAAACCTCCACTCATGGTCACCGAGGACTTCTTCACAAAGCTTTGCCAAAGGGGGATCATACTTCTTTAACTGGGCCCGTGTATGAATGTGGTTATGGTCGTGGTCCATAGTGCGGTTGGTGTTGTACCAGCATTGCACGCCTTCCGCCCAATATTCTGAACGGTTCCTTGATGCATAGCATCGTTTCGGGCCACCAAAATTGATAAGGACCTTGTCTTCTTTATTGACTTTGACATTTGCATTGGAGGGTTTTCCATTCACGAGGATATCCCCTTTGTTTAGGCATTTTTTCAGTAACGCCGTTGATTCTTCCGGGAACCATTTCTTGAGGGCATCCAACAGGAGGACTTTCTTGCCCCCCTTTACCCGGCGAAACCGTTGTGCGGCCCTGCCATCATTCCAGATGCCCACTTCCTTGACCTGTTTAAATGCAGCACTCAGTTGATCCTGTTGTTCCTTGCTAAAGCCTGCCCCGTGGATGACATGGCCAAATTCATGGATCAGGATGCTTTCAATCTGCATTCCACCCTCGTACTCAAGCACGTCCTCCTCAGTGAAGACAACCAGTGGGCGTTGGCCCACCCATTTTAGGAATCCACGATTCCGCCAATTGTAATAATCCAGTTCCTTTCCGGTCTTGTCGGTCTTGAAGTGGGGCAGGTCAGAAGTGAGTTCGTTGTGACCTATCAGGATGCACAGGGGTTTACGTTTCCGGATGCGCCCGGCAACTTCAGGGTCGATGGTCTCCATCATTTTCTTAAACAGGTAGGCTGTTTCAGCATGGGCGAAATCGGATACCTTGTTTGATGTGGCTACCAGGATATCCTCGACCATCGTTCCCTTGGTGTAGAAACCGGTGTCTAGCTTATAGGTTGATGCCTGTTTCGCCGTGATGGGCCTGGTGTTATGGGTTTCTGCAACTGCCCAAGGATTAAAGATTATAAGGCCCAGGGCCAATACTGCCGTTGAATAGATTGATATAGAGTTCATTTATTTCTTATGAGATGAATCACCTTCGCATTCACTTTTGACCTTGTCCATGCAGGAATATTAAAGAATCCCCTTGAGCCTTGACCGTGCAGAGCCTTTCTTTTCAATACATTCATGCACAAGCGATTCCACCAGCGCCTCTTTTTTAACCTTTCCCTCATCGTTTTTGGGTATGTGGCATTTTTTCTGGCGGGTTGTTCCGATTCAGAAATGAGTATGGGTTATCCCGATTACCCTGCAGAGGAGATGCCTAAGGCAATTGCTCAGGAAAATTTTGACTCCGGAGATTCCCTTGGTGGAGAGGTCGGGCAAGATGGGGCATTAGGAATCGATTCTGAAGTATCTGGAACTGCAGATCGAAAGATCATTTATGTCACTGAAATCCGGTTGGTCCTCAAGGAGACTTCCTTCGAGGATTTCGAGAAGGATATCGCCAAACTTATCAAGGACAACAGTGCCTACCAGTCGGAGGTTACATTCAACCGCAATCGTGGTGAACGTCGCACGGGACGTTGGGTTGTGCGGGTGCCCGTTAACCTTTATCAGGCATTCCTGGTCGGTGTAAAGGACCTTGGAGTGCCTGAAGAGGTTCAGGAATCCGCCAGTGATGTCACGGCGGAGTATGTGGACCTTGTGGCCCGTATGGCCAACCAAAAGCGATTGGAACAACGCATCCTTAGCGTGCTGGACGAGGTACAGGGAAAGATTTCGGATGTCCTGGAGGTCGAGAAGCAACTGGCGCGTGTCCGGGAAACTATTGAGCGGTTGGAAGGCAAAATGCGCTACATCAAGGACCGGGTGTCTATGACAACGGTTACCGTGCACGTGAGAGAGGACGAGGATTACCAACCACCACAGGCCCTGTCCTTTGGCGGTAGCATTGTTGACGTCTGGCAAAACTCAATCGATGCTATGATTGCCTTTTCCAAAGGGGTTGTTCTCGCCCTGGTGGCCATTGCTCCATGGTTGGTTGTCGTCATGCTGGTTGGATATGTTTTGTATCGTTTATTGCGTCGCATTGGCGTCAGGCGCCGGGAGTCAATCCCGCCAAAAGTCTCCTGATTCAATTAAATGAGAAACGGGATTGCCCCCATATGCTTGCGGGAATTATTCGCATCATTCAAATCTGTTAATATATGAAATTTCCAATATCGCTTTCACTTGTTCCTTGCTTGATGGGCACCGTCTTTGCCGGGCAGAACGCGGCACCGTC
>Ga0233433_10004400_pt1 | contig 10886 bp, 8 predicted proteins | sample SI_122_August201_5_FD_179868 | JGI IMG/M metagenome (GOLD analysis project Ga0233433, IMG submission 179868) | Seawater microbial communities from Saanich Inlet, British Columbia, Canada - SI_122_August2016_100_MG | ecosystem: Environmental > Aquatic > Marine > Inlet | place: Canada: British... | reverse complement strand
GGATTTATTGGCCCATTTTGTCCCGCCGACCCAGCATTCCCCTGATTTTTGCAACTGGTCAATAAAATCTGCAGTGGTCGCGTCGGGCCAGTCGAATCCAACCAGGACCTGGTTAAACACGACTTCATTAAGTACTTTAAAATCTGCGCTGGCCAGCTCCTGGGCGAACTGCGCCGCTCGCTGGTGGAGTCCAAAAACTAATTCATCGATACCTTGCCTGCCGAGATATTTTAATGCCGCCCATAGTTCTGTAATTCTGGCCCGTCTTGACATTTCTGGTGTATACAACATGCCGTCTCGATGCTCTGAGAAATTAACGTAGCTCCCGCTTATCTGCAAGGCATTGACCAGGGCTTCTCGGTCGCTGCACAACAGTATGCCATTATCATAGGGTGCATTGAGTGTCTTGTGCGCATCAACTGACCATGACTGGGCTTTTTCCAGTCCAGCAGTTAAGTGGCTCAGCCTGTTTACAGCACCAGCCCAGAGCCCAAAGGCACCGTCGATATGTACCCAGGAACCGGCCCGGTTGGCGGTATCGCATATTTCGTTGATGGGATCGAACGAGCCAGTACTGACGTGACCTGCCTGGACCAGCACAATCGTATTGTGATCGAGAGGCGGCAGGTTAGATGCGATGAGGCGGCCTTGGTCATCACAGTCGACCCATTCAATGTTGTCAATGCCGAAACCAAGCAGGGCTGCGGCTTTAATGACGCTGCCATGAGCTGAATGACCGGCGACGATACGAATCTCAGGCGCTCCATTATGGCCCTTTTGGTTAAAGTCCCAGCCCTGGTTTTTGCATATCCGAAAGCGGGCGGCGGCCAGGCCGCAGAATATAGCCATAGAACTGCCACTTAAAAAGCTGGCTACTACCTGGTCGGTTAGACCGAATAGTTCGCGCAGCCATGCTTCGGTGACGGCCTCTAACTTAGCGGCAATTGGGGACATCAGGAATAACGCGCTGTTTTGATCCCAAATGTCAGTTAACCATTTGCTGGCCAGGGTGACCGGTAATGCTGCCCCGGTAACGAAACCAAAATAACGGCCAGAAGTTGTCGCAACGGATGCTGGTGAGCCAAGGTTATGTAAGTCTCGCAGTATTTGCTCGGCATCGCCCGGTGTGGCGGGAAGTTCTTCGACGAATTCCTCCAGGTTGACAATGGCGTTACGGGTTGGGAATACGGATCTTTGTTGAATATGCTCGGCATAATCTAATCCATAGTTGGCTGCCTGTTTGAGAAGCGCTTTTGATGCCAGTTCAGATTGCATTTTATCGCGTAAATTCATTTGTTTTATCGCTGTTCCCTTTGTTTTCCTAAAATTACCACAACGCACGAGTGAATGAGTAATCAGGCTCTACCCAGCGATATATTTGAGTATCGAATTGCTATTTGAATAACAGTTTGGTTTTATCCGCGGGGCCGGCCTGAATTCGGGTCTGGTATAGGGTGGCCGAGCAGATGTTGTTTTGTTCCTGTGCTTTGTCATAGCTAAATTCGATTATACTGCTTGAATTTGGGGCCTCGATAAGGCGGAGTGTATTAGGAGTGTATTGGGAGTGTATTGGGAGATTATTAAATGAAAGTGGATAGAGCCATGAACGAGAATGACAGTTTGGTACTGCTGGCTACTGAACCAGGGTATGGGTTTTACCTTCCCTGGCATCACTGTATTTTAGCACTTGCTGTGTTGGCTATGGTGATATTCGTGCCGGTGAATGCACAGCCTGCGGAGACAGCCTGTACGGACCTGGACCAGCCTACCAGCCGGCTTTTTCTGCAACAGGTATCAGACCATAGTGCGATCATTAAGTGGCGTGGGCCCGCCCGCAAGGTCTGTTTTGGTTTGCAGTCGGATCAACTGGCAGGTGTAGCGGAGGGCAAGCTGGTTGACGGCCACTATCAGGTCAGTCTCACTGGTTTGGAGGCGGATACGGCCTACTATTATACGCTGGGTGGTTCAGGTTCAGCCGCAGTATCCCATTTTAATACTGCGCCGAAACCAGGGCAGTTGCCTGCGGATGGTAATATCCATATCTGGTTGCTGGGTGATTCTGGTACGGAAACAGAAGTCCAGGGTGGGCACCCTGTTCATCAGGGAGAAGCCCTCGAGGTGCTCGATGGGTTCTTGAAATACAATGAAGAGCAGGCAGTAAGTGAGCCCTTGGATTTAATTTTGTTGCTGGGTGACAATGCTTATCTGGACGGAACCGATGAGCAATGGCAAGGCGCTTATTTTGATATTTATACCGATCTGATCGATTCTACTGCAACCTGGCCGACCATTGGCAATCATGAAATGGGCGGGGGACCGCTTGATATCTGTTTATTCAGGAGACTGCCACAATGTGAGAAAGGTCCATTGGTGAGTCATTTTGGTGGTATCAGTCGGTCTTCTAATCCAGATAGTTACGATAGCAACGGCGATGGACCTGATCCAGGTGGGTTGCCGTACCTAAAGATTTTTACCTTACCCAGTAAGGCAGAACAGGGCGGAGTAGCCAGCGGTACGGAACAGTATTATTCCTTTGGCTATGGCAATGTTCATGTGGTTAGTCTTGATTCTCAGCTGTCCAATCGTGATCCTGTGCAGCGCTTGGCTATGCGAGATTGGTTAATTGATGACTTAAACGGGAATACCCTGGATTGGACCGTGGTTATTTTTCATCATCCACCCTACTCGAAGGGTCAGAATCATGATTCCGATGTGGAGCAAAATGAAATCGATATGCGGCAGACGTTTGCGCCGGTTTTTGAAGCACACGGCGTAGATGTTGTTTATAGTGGTCATGCTCATTCCTATGAGCGCTCCTGGTATCTAAATGGACATCATGGCTTATCTGATACTTTCAAACCCAGTGTTCATACCGAAACGGATAGCCAGGGAAAGCCGTTAATGGGTCAGGGTAAGGAAGCTTACCAGCAGATAAGCAGTGCCAGCTCGGCGGATGATAAAGCGGTTTACACGGTTGCCGGGAGTTCCGGTAAAGCTGACAAGGAGAATCCGTGTGCGCCTGGCATGACACTCGGATGCAGTCTGCCGAATTGGTTGGCTCATCCTGCCCATAGAACATTTACCGATGGCCAGCCAGGGCATCGTTCGAATGGTTTATCACTGAAGGGGTCCGTGGTGCTCGATGCCAATCGACATTCGCTGACATCACGGTTCATCGATGAAAATGGTCAGGTACTGGATTATTTTACTATCGTCAGAGATGGCTCCTAAGGCGATGAACCTTTTGCAAAAGCTGGCTGTTCTCACTCTGGCTGGGTTCAGTCTCTGCAGTGCTGCTCATCCAGGCATCGCTACTCGCTTTGAACAGCTGGATGAACTGATTGATCGCTATCCGCAGTCACAGCCGCTTTGGCTAAAGAGAGCCTCTCTTTTCATTCAGCACGGAGATCTAAAATCAGCTCACAGGGATCTTCAACAGGCAGCTCAGTTGGGTGATCCGGTTGAAACGGCTTTCCAAATGGGCTTGCTGCACTTCAAAGAGGGTCAATTTAAAAAGAGCTATGATGATTTCGAGTCATACCTGAAACGAGCTCCAGGCCATGCCTTGTCCTATCTGTACCGGGCAAAAGCAGCCAGCGTGATGGGTCAGTATGATCTGGCAATCGAGAACTTTGAATTTTACTTCAGCCGTTCTTTGAATCCCCATCCCGGCGAATACCTGGCTGCGGCTCGACTTCAAGTTGAAAGCTCACCGGATGATTACGGGCCGGCACTGCTGTTGATAGATCAGGCAATTGGAAGGCTTGGATTGATTCCCCAACTGCAGCGGTATGCCACTGATCTTGAAATACAGAGAGGTAATTTTACGGCTGCAATTGAGCGCTGGGATTCGGCAGAGCTGGCGCTTGGCAGTAGTCCGGAATGGAAGTTCAAGGCGGCGCGAATCTATTCCCAAGCCGGCCAGTTTGTCCGAGCGCGGCAATTGATATTGCTGTTAAAGGAGCAGCTTCTAGAGCTAAAACCGACCCCTGCGCGGCAACAACTGTGGCAGGAAATCGGTGTGTTCGAACGGGCCTGGGCTCAGCTATAGCTATACGGCAATGCCAGCCCTTTTTTAGGTGGCGGTTCACCCTTAGCCGGGCAGGAACCTGAGCCGCTGGTAATTAGGCGGGTAAGGTTGCTTGATTCGGCCAGGTTTTCTTTTCTTGGCAGGTCACGCTCGAGTTCGGGAAACACGGATCTGTGGCTTTGATGCCTTGTATTAGTAGCCTATGTGCAAGGTAGATTGCCTGGTTGGGCATATGAATTCGTTAGTCTGTTTGATGAGATACCTTGCTATCGGCTTGCTGTGCTAGCTATGGAAAGTGATCTCAGGGTGCAAAATCAAGTGAGCTAAAAAAACGCCAGGTGAGTGCAGAGGGTGTGAGATGAAGCCCATTTCGGAGGCGAGCGAGGTTTACCTGATTATCTGCAACCGGCCTGGTTAGTCAGGGCTGGAGCTCGTCTCAAACGCCGTCCGTGCTAGCAGGGCAACGGCTAGGAAGGTAAATACCATGCCTGAGCCGCCGCCGAGGTAGGCTATTGCTCCCATCAGATCGCCTGGTCCGAAGGGAGTGTCTGTTACCGACAGACCGCGGTTGGAAGACAGGTTTCCTGCCCAGTAAAAGACAGTGTTAGCCCATCCCGTGATAATCAGGCTCCAGGCTGTCCATTGTGCCCGCTTGCCAGTCATTTGAAGATGGCGCATCAGCAGTGCAAGACAGCCGATCATGACGCCATTTAAAATCCCACCAACGTGCGCGGCCTGCCAGCCTCGTGTACTCCCGGGGATGTCAACTTCCCAGGCAGGCAGGGGCCATAGGGTGACAACTTCTAACAGGGAAAATACCAGCATGACACCGGCAACCAGGCCAATAAACAGGACCAGCATGCCGTGGCCGATGGTTTGATTGATCAATCTCTGTAGCGGGTCTTCGGAAAGAGTCATGGCATCTCCGTCTTATTGTGTGAGGCTTTGCATCGTGTTCTGGTTGAGGATTTTAACATTTTGCCCACTGGCATGGTATTGGCGCCATGCGGTGGCGATTGGGTTCTGGGCCTGGTTACAGATCGGATGATGACGGGGATGATAGCCCTTCCTGTAGACAGGCAGTGAGGCAGCAAATAAATCCCAGGCGAAGGAAAAGAAGAACTTCCATGCCAGAACGCGCCTTTTTAAAGTGAAGCGGCTGCCTTTTAGCATTACTCTATAGGCTTTAAAGGTTTCCAGAGAAATATGGAGAAAGGCATACCCAACCATGTAGCGACGGTACCCTTCATGCTGGCCATAGAAGGCCTGGTAAAAATCAAAAGCGACTGCGCCGTGTTCGACTTCTTCGACCTGGTGCCACACCCACAGCGCTCTAAGATTCTCATCTGCATCCGCCATGAGTTCTTCATAACGGTTTAGGATAATCATGCCGCCCAGGAACGTAAAAGTTTCATATCCGGCTGTAAATCCAATTTGGAACTTTTTATCCCTGCGTTGGAATAATTGCTCAAAGTAGGCTTTCGCGGATCGGTCAATCTCTGCTAGCCCGGGATAATGGCTCGACAGTTGTTTAGTCCACTTGGTGAAGTTAAAGGCATGGTGAGACTCCTGGCCGATAATCGCTTTTACATCCTGCAGTAGCGCTGGATTATCCAGTTCTTGCCGATGTCTGCGCATGACCTGAACCAGAAATTGTTCGAAATGAGGAACGTGGATTCCCAGAGCATTGATAAATATTGAGAAATCAGGACAGCTTTGGCTCCATACCGGGTTACTGTTGCGGATTTCGTCAAAATCAAACTGGATTGGGCGAACTTCAATGGCGTCCATTGGGTGACTAGGTATGTTGTGTTCCTGCATAACCTCCATCCCACTGGATTAAAATTTATGGCAGAGCACTAACTGCGTTAGTGGAAACTAACTTATCGAACCTATCATCCCTGTTTTGGATATTCAGGTAAACAGGCTGAGAGGGAAATAGTCTTGATTAACCCTGTGTTTTCCCATCAAGGATGCTGGGTCTTTGTTGACCTGAGCAGGTCCGCTGCGAGGTGATGGCTGAAGTTGCAACGATTCAAATAGATGGTTTTCGAATCCTTGTGGCCGTTAAACCGACTAAGCAAAACCAATTAGGGCTGGCCATCAGTGCGTGGGCTTCAGGCAGGTAAACCGTCGCTAGGCTGCCGGGTGGGTGAATCCCGGCTACGCCGCCGAGTGCTTATCGCTGAGGTTGGATTACGGTTTGGTTTTTTTATAACAGATTGGTAATACAGGTTTTAGCGTATAGGTTTGTTGAGAGCAAAGTAAAGACTTGACTACTATATGAAGTGAAACTATTTTCGGCTAGTTATGATGGAGAAAATAATGGATTTAGAGTCAGAAGCAAGCGCCGTTCCGATCGATGAGATTGATGTCAGTCGACCAGAAATCTATGAGAATGATAGTTGGCAGCCGTGGTTTTCGAGGCTTCGTAAAGAAGCGCCTGTTCACTATCTCGCAGATTCGGTCAACGGCCCTTTCTGGTCTGTGACTAACCACCAATTGATTAAAGAAGTTGATACCAATAACCACGTTTTTTCCTCGGAAAAGGGAGGTATAGCGATTGTTGATCCCTATGCTACCGAAGAGGGTCAATTGCAGGGTCAAAGCTTCATTACATTGGATGAACCCAGGCATGCACCGCAGAGAAAAGCAGTGACGCCGTCGGTTGCCCCTAAAAAACTGATCGAACTGGAGCCGCTGATTCGAAACAATGCTATCGATATTTTGGAAAATCTGCCGGTAGGTGAAACCTTTAACTGGGTTCAGGAAGTTTCCATTGAGCTGACAGCCCGTATGCTTGCAACGCTATTTGGGTTTCCGTACGAGCAGCGCCACAAATTAGTGCACTGGTCTGATCTTGCTACTGCCGTGCCAGAGGTGACTGGAGATGACAGCATCGATATGGGCGCGCGCTACCAGGAATTGATGGGCGCGGCTGCTTCTTTTTATCAGCTCTGGACTGAGCGCGCTCAGCAGCCGCCCAGTTTTGACCTGATTTCCATGCTGATCCACAACAGCGATACAGCAAACATGAATGAAGACCCGGAGCTGTTCCTGGGGACTATCCTGCTGCTCATCGTCGGCGGCAACGATACCACTCGAAACAGCATCAGTGGTGGGGTCATTGGCCTCAACAGATATCCTGATGAATACCAGAAATTGCGTGATAATCCTGGCTTGATTCCAAATATGGTCTCTGAAATGGTCCGCTGGCAGACGCCTGTGATCCATATGAGACGGACTGCATTGCAGGATGTGGAGTTGGGTGGCAAGCAGATAAGGGAGGGTGATAAGGTGGTTATGTGGTACCTTTCGGGTAATCGGGACGAGACAGTATTTGACAATCCAGACAAGCTGATCATCGACCGAGCCAATGCCAGAAGTCATGTTTCTTTTGGATTCGGTGTACACCGTTGTATGGGTAATAGGCTCGCTGAGCTTCAGCTCAGTGTGCTCTGGGAAGAAATCATGAAGCGATTCCATACCATTGAAGTGGTTGATGATATTCAGCGCCTACCCAATAATTTTATCAGGGGGATTAAGAGCGTGCCGGTTCGCCTGTATCCCTTTTGACCGGGATTAATAGAGTCATTGTTCATCCAGCGAGTATGCGATGAGGGACAGGTTCAGCGGTTGTCCATATGACTAAGCGTTGACGATGCGAGCCAACTGGACGCATCGGCTAGATCGAGGATGACGTCAAAATGGTTTCTATTGTTAATCTCTTTGTAGGTAACAGGGACTCCCAACGCTTTGAGCTTGCGCCTGTATTCATCGGATTGGCGCTTAAATTCACTGGTTTCGTTGCTGCCATAAGCTAAAGTCACTGGTGTCAGGGCGCTTGGGGTGCGGAACATGGGGCTATTTTCTATGGCCTCCTCCGAATCCATCGCCAGAGCGTCATTCACATACGATAATCTTACCGGTTCAAGATCATAGACGCCGCTGACCGCGCAAGTGCTTTTGATAATATCGTTCGGTAGGCCTCGCTTTTCCCAGTCAGTGGTGTACAGCATCATGGCAAGTTGCGCTCCTGCGGAACTGCCCGATATGTGGATTCTGTGTTTGTCTATATCAAGCCGTTCGGCATTTAAATAGAGCCACTCAATGGCGCAACGGCATTCTTCGACAATGTCAGATAATGTGTGTTGTGGGGCAAGTGAATAGCCCAGGGCTGCAAAAGCAAATTTTTGTTCTTCAAATAGAGGTGCTGCAAAACAGGAATAATCTTTGCTTAGTTCCTGCCAGTATCCACCATGAATATAAAGGTTGACCGGGGCGGCCTGCGCATCGGCTAAAAACAGGTCCAGGCGCTGTGCTGGTCTGGGGCCATAAGGGAGGTCCAAAAGCACTCGACCAGTCACTTCGGCGCGTTGCTTAACGGCCAGGCTCAGTTGCAGGTACTCATCGATGTGCACCGACAAGTCATCGACGCAGCTGCTTGGGCTGTATTCACGGTTCAAGGTGTCCTGGTCAAATGATCTGTAGATCGGTGCCACTTATAAACTCCAGTGAGTCACCCCGAAACCTGAGGTGGTTGTGATCAATCCTGAGAAATTCAATGCTAGCGCTTTGGGGTACGGGTCTCCTGCTGACTGAGGGTGCGAGCGTTGATGATCAGAGCCTGCATTGCCGTGTTTGTGACCGAAACCTGTCTAGTATTCAAAATGCCGATTCGTTGAACTGTATTTTAGATCAAGCAGGGGGTCAATAATGACGTTTTTATCCTGCTCGTATTGCTGCCACAGGGCTATCAGTTCAGCGTGTTTTATGGGATTGCCTTTGGACACATCGTTTATTTCCGCTGGATCGGATGCGAGATCGTACAACTGCCAACCGTTGGTTCCATAAGGAGGCTCCTGCCAGACCAGTTTCCAGTCGCCCTGCCTCACGGATCGGCGATTGAATAGTTCAGTTGCAGAAATATGGTCTGTTGCATGTAAGTTGGCATTGGTAGCGTTAAGCAACGACAGCAGCGATTCACCCTCGTGAGGGATCTTTCCAGGAGCAGGTGTTGGTTCCAGGCCGGCTATTTCCATCAGGGTTGGAAAGATATCCATGACGGAGACATAGCCTGGGTATATCTCCCGCTGTCTCTGAAAATGCGGATGGGAAATAAACGCGGGTGATACGATGCCGCCTTGATTGACGTGGCCTTTAAAGCCTCGAAAAGGCGTCATACTGACTTCTGCCCAGCGAGGACCATATCCAATGTAGGAGTTAGCCTTGCCCATATTGGCGATACTGTTATCGAAGTTTTCGGCTATCCATTGAGCATTTCCAGGGACGATATGATGAACATCGTTACCTTCGGCGCCGTTATCTGACATGAATATGATGACCGTATTCGATAACTCATTGCTGTCCTCGAGATAATCAATGAGTCGGCCGATATGAAAATCCAAGGCTTCGACCATGCCTGCATAGACCTGCATTCGACGGCTTTCTTTGGCCTGTGTTTGTTCATCGAGCTCGTCCCAGGCGGGCCATAGGCTGGAAACAGTTAACTCTACCTCGTCTTTGATAAGCCCGAGTTGCTTTAACCGAGAGAATCGTTTTTGGCGGATTGGCTCATAGCCATCATCGTAGATGCCCTGGTATTTATCGATAAACGCATCCGGAGCCTGTAATGGCCAATGCGGGGCATGGTAGGAAGCAAATGCAAAGAAGGGCTGATCGGGCGCTCGCTGGTGATGGCCTGAGAGAAATTCGATCATCTTATCGGTGAAATAAGCGCTGGAATAATAATCTTCAGGCAACTCTGTCCATTCACCATTTTCTCGGTAACGAACCTTTGAAACTACATTGGTGTCACCACCAATGTAGATAGCCCGATTGTTATTGAAGTGATTGCCGCCTCCCGGTAATACGAATGTATCCTTGAATCCTCGTGACTCTGGTCCGAGTTCTATGGAATGACCTAGATGCCATTTACCTGACATCATGGTTCGGTAGCCGGCCTGACTCAGCAGGTTTGCTATCGATACCACGCGGTCGTTTAGAAAGCCTTCGTATCCTGGTCTGCCTTGCTGGTTGGGACCGAGTTCTTCAGCCATGTTACCGAGACCCGATAGATGGTTGTCGACACCAGAGAGCAACATGGCACGAGTCGGAGAACAGGTGGGTGCTGTATTAAAGTCGGTAAAGCGCAACCCGCCTACGGCAAGTTCATCAAGATTAGGAGTGGATATTTCACCGCCGAACGAGCCGAGATCAGACCAGCCGAGATCATCGACCAGAATGAGCAGGATGTTAGGTTGGTCGTCCACAGGTAGCACCGCGCTGGTTTTATCGTGCTGGGGTGGTGCGCAGGCGGTGACTGCAAAAAAGAACCAGAGGCAAACAAGCAAGGTCCGAGGGCGAAAACGAACCACTCGCGGCAGTATATTGAGAAAGGCATGTTGGGCCAGGTGGGTAGATGCCCGATAACGAAGTGGATGCGTTGCCATTTAATATTCTCTTCTCTTCTCTTCTCTTCTCTTCTCTTCTCGTTTTCTCGTTTTCTCGTTTTCTCGTTTGATCTACCCTTGCTATAGATAGCATAAGCCTACCCCATTTCATTAATAATGAATAGCTGGTACTTTGTTAGGTATAAATATGCAAATATTGGTTAGATTGACATATTTTGTTCAATGATATTGAATAGATTCGGTAAAGCTGAATAAGTTGGTTTGAGGACGGCCCCAATAAAGACTGCCTGGTCAGTTGGTTGTCTGGTTCTGGATTGGGTCGAAACGTGAGCGGCTTGGAATCAGATAATGGTTTTTAAGCCCTGCCGCGAGTGCAGGTAATTGCCCTGGCTCTAAGTTGAGTACCTTAATTACGAGCTTAACTACAATTCGTTAATTACAAA
>Ga0233433_10004392_pt1 | contig 10897 bp, 10 predicted proteins | sample SI_122_August201_5_FD_179868 | JGI IMG/M metagenome (GOLD analysis project Ga0233433, IMG submission 179868) | Seawater microbial communities from Saanich Inlet, British Columbia, Canada - SI_122_August2016_100_MG | ecosystem: Environmental > Aquatic > Marine > Inlet | place: Canada: British... | reverse complement strand
TCCCAATGAAGCTAATGAAACAAAATTCTTAGCCAAGTGAAAAACTCAGCATTTTAAACACCACACAAATAATTTACCGGTTTTTCAGCCTCCAAAAGGTGTCTTCAGCTTGGGATGACTGTCACTAACAAGCCAACGAGCCAACGAGCACTTTGATCTGGCATGCCCGATGATTGACCCTGTTCGGCTGGAGTGCTTAATTATATCGAGGATCAATACCCAGGGAGCTCGATATGCGTAAAGGCGCAGATAATTCAGGTGATGATACATCCTCTACTATCGCTGAAACAGCACCTGAACGCGCTGCTCTGGAGGCCCTGGACAACTACATGCAGGCGTGGAACTTAAGAGACCTGGCAGCCATGGATGCGACTTTCCACTTTCCTCATGCACGGCTTGCCAGCGGTCAGATACACATTCTTAAAACAGCATCAGCCCGTCATTCTGATTTTTTTGAACGCTTTATCGAAGCGACCGGCTGGGACTATTCACTGTGGGACTATAGACAGGTTATTCAAAGTACCGATGATAAAGTCCACTTCGCTGTTCAATTTACCCGCTATAGAGCCGATGACAGCATTATCGGGCACTATCCGTCGCTGTGGATCGTCGCTTTGATAGACAATAAATGGGGAGTTCAGGCGCGCTCAAGCTTTGCTCCCTAGCAGCATAGAAATAAAAGCTTTAAGACCTAGCAGCCCAACAAAAAATTCAGCGCTGGGCAGCAGTGGCCAGTCCCCTGGGGATTTTCTTTTCTCTATCGTAAAATGGTAACTCAACCAGGGAACCTGCCTGCCTCGCTGAGACCTTACCGAAACTAATACTGCTAGAAACCGGTAACGGCCGATGCAATTTAACAAAGCCTATGCCTGTTGTTAATTCTGGTGAGTAGGCCCCTGCAGTGACAACGCCAACCGTTTCACTATTCAGGAAAACTTCATCACCACGTTCGGGTATACCACCATCAGTCACCATTCCTACCAATCGCGGCTGGTCCTGGGCTAGGACCTTAAGTGCAGTTGAGCCCAAAAATTCAGGCTTTGAGAAATCAACGAATCGTCCTAAACCTATATCAAAAGGTGTCAGGCTCTCATCTATATCGGTACCATAGTCGAAAATTCCTGCCTCCAGGCGCCGAATATGCATTGAACCGATATCTGATGCTAATAATCCGAACTCCCTGCCTGCTTCGAGCAGACTGGCCCATAGACTTTCACCATCGAAATCCTGACCCAGCGAATAGATTTCGAAGCCAAGTTCTCCGGTCCATCCGGAGCGGGATATCATTACCTGTTGACCCTGTAACTCAGTCTGCAATACCGAATAGTAAGGGAACTGGCTGACGCTAACGTTCGATACCTTTTCAAGTATCTTCAAAGAATTTGGACCTTGAATCTGTAATACCCAGGAATCAATATCTTCAATCGTCACACGATAATCCCGGCTGTGGGCATTCAACCAAGGCAAAAATTCGCCATCCGCCTGCACGTAAACAAAGTCATCATCGGCAAGATGCATTAGTACTCCGTCCATGACGATGCCGCCACTTTCATTACAAGCAAACGCATAACCTGCCCTACCGACCCTTATTTTCTCGATATTGCGGGTAAATAGCTTGTTTAAAAATGCTTTACTATCCACCCCGGAGATACGCAGCGGAGTCTCAGGAACATCATATAGACAAGCCTTAGTACGCAACTGATGATAATGCTCAAGCGGATCAAAACCGGCTGTTAACGGATACAACCGGCGATTATAAACGCCATAAACGACTGTAGAATTATGATAACAATTAAAAAAAGGAGAGCGCTTAAATCGCTTTGTTGAGATGGTAAGTACATTTTCCACTTTTCGTGCCCTCTTGTAGGGAAAAGGTATCGGTATCCTGCAATAATCTTCAATTCAATGGAAGCAATCCAGCAACAAAATTACGCCAACCTGCAGGGTAAAAATACCCTGCACACACTTTACCCATGCTTTCTGTTAGCACTCGCCTGAACCAAGCGATCATGCTGTTATCTTATTTCAGCAGCCAATGAGACCCTCCAGGTCCTGGGATAACCCAGGGCATAGTCCAGCGCCACTATTTATGTATAGACTGGGTTACTATTAGGAAAAACCCGATTGGATTAATAAAACATGATGCTTGATCTCGTTCCTACCCTCGATTTAGCTAAAGCCGAGCTTTCCCTGGACGCCTTGGGACCGCTTGATATAGCCTGCCGTGATCATGGTTTTTTTTTACTGAAGAACCATGGAATACAACCGCAAATCGATGACATGTGGTCGGCATCGGAAGGTTTTTTTGCGCAATCCACGTCTGAAAAAAGAAAAATCATGCGGACCCAGGAGCAACCGCTGGGATATTACGATAGAGAATTGACCAAGCAACAACGAGACCTAAAAGAGGTTTTCGATTTTATGCAACCCAGAACAGACCATTCTGATATCAACCAATGGCCTGACAACCAGGTCTTCTACAATGCCATGACGCAATTTTTTGAGGCTTGCAGCGCTGTCGCAGTCAGAACCCAGGCATTGGTTTACACGGCCATTGCCGGCGAACCGGCAGCTAGCAGCAAACTGCCTATGGGTGACCCTAGAACCAGCACAGTACGACTGAATCATTACCCTCTGACGGATCCGCTGACTACCCCCGAACAGGCGTCTACTGCTTCATTGGGCCCAGTCGCGTTGGGACATCATACTGACCCGGGCGTTTTAACACTTCTCGTTCAGGACGCGATAGGCGGATTGCAGACCCATTCAGAAAAACACGGCTGGATTGACATACCTCCATCCCCAGGCAGCATTGTGGTCAACCTTGGTGACGCCATGCAAGTCTGGTCCAACGACACCTATCGAGCGGCCATACACAGGGTAGGTCCGATGAGTGATTCAGCGCGATTCAGCACACCTTATTTCTTCAACCCCAAAAACGACGCAGTTCTTAAACCCCTCAGCAAACTCTCTGCTGAACCTCCTGTATACCAAAGTTTCAAATGGCGGGACTATATAAAAGCAAGAGTGGACGATAATTATTCGGACATGGGTGATGATGATATTCAGATAAACCGGTTTCGTCACTAACCTAGATTAGCAGAAATAAAGTCACGCGAACCTGTTTCCCGAATACAATTTTAGGCATCAACTTGAAATAGCATTGGCTGCTTTAACATGAACGTCTGTTAATCCATCAAACCCTTGCCTGGAGCCGAACTAACTAGCCAAAACCCGTTGCCGAACTTCAGCCAAACGGTTGATTGACTGCAGGGCCTTGGTTTGATCAGGGTGCAGGTTTCTGATAATAACATCTGTAAAGCCTGCATCTTGGAGTTCTAGTAAGCGCTCAGTCACCGTATCTACCTCGCCAATCAGGAGTGCCTCGGGTGCAATTCCACGATAATTTGATTTTAGTGCAGCAGCACGCACTTGAGCTGCATCACTTGCTGATTCAGCCACATAAATATCTCTTCTCAATGCCAGGGTTGCGGGCATTTCTTTCCCATGGCGTTCAAGTGCCTCTTGATAAACCCCAAGTTTAAGCAACAGATCTTCTAAAATTGACCCAGGATCAGCAAGCCAAACATCGCCCAACCTGGCTGCCCGATCAAGCGCCTTATCAGCACTGGCGCCTATCCAGACTTCGATTTGAGCGGGTGGCAGCGGGGATATCCTGGCTTCGGTTATGTTCCATCGGACATCAGATGTAACGGTCTGTCCTTCCCATAAATTCTTTATGATGGCTAATGATTCTTCAAAAGTGCTAGTACGAAACTTCTCCTTTGCCCCCATGCCCTGGAACTGTCCACGGCCTGCTCCGAGTGCGCATTGCATTATCAACCTACCTTTTGATAAACAAGCCAGAGTCGCTAATTGCTCAGCAGCCAATACCGGATTCCATAACGGCAACAATAACAGCACCCCGGCAGGTCGGTCGTTCCATTCTGCCAGCAGACGCCCAAGCATCGGTATATTCTGATAATACGGTGTAGGCGTGACATGATGATCCCCCAGAAACAATGAATCCAATTCCGCCTGACGAGCCTCTCTGGCACGTTCGATCATCCATTGGGCGCCCTGAGCTGCCTTGTCAGGAGGGTACGAACTGCTAATTGATATACCTATTTTCACCAGTGCCACCGTCCTTTTTTGTCAATAATCGTTGTCTTATATTTACAATAATCGCCGTTCTTTTCTCATATTAATCGCCGTCCCCGAAACGTTAACCCAGATGTTCAGGCAAGCCTTCTACCCAGCATATAGCGATTTCCAGGTCGACTTCAAATCCGCTTGATATTTAGCGCAAAACCCGCTTTGACCTTAAAATCACATGACCTTCCCAGCAGCGCCAGACCAGACCCCTGAGACACAGCCCCAGCCTGCCGAATCGCGAGGAAGAGATTATCGAACTGCCGACCTGAAACACCCAAATCCTGATTCACACTGATTGCATTTGTCGAGCGTAACATCTAGGTGTAGTCTAAAAGAAATTAACCCTGAGGCGCCGCCATGAAATTTGGAGTTTTCTACGAACATCAACTTCCCAGACCCTGGACTGCCAACAGCGAACATCAGCTATTAAAACAATCCCTGGACCAAATAGAATTGGCTGACGGTTTAGGCTATGACTATGCATGGGAAGTCGAACATCACTTCCTTGAGGAATACTCCCACTCCTCAGCCCCAGAGGTGTTTCTAGCGGCGGCCAGCCAGCGGACTAAAAACATAAGGCTAGGCCACGGAATTATCCAGATGACTACAAACCACCCAGCTCGGGTGGCTGAAAAAGTATCCACCCTGGACCTTATATCAGATGGGCGCGTTGACTTTGGCCTGGGAGAAGGTAGCTCTGTTACCGAACTACACCCTTTTAACCTCAGATTCAGAGACAAGCGTGATGTATGGGAGGACGCCGTTAAATGCGTATTACCCATGTTCTACAATCATGCCTGGGAATACGATGGTGAGTTTTTTAAATTCCCGCTACGGGCCGTAATTCCAAAACCCCTGCAAACGCCTCACCCTCCTCTCTGGGTGGCTTGTTCGCAATTAGACACTATCCGTTATGCAGCGCACCGGGGCATGGGCGCACTCTCATTTAAATTTGTTGATATCGCTGCGTCGAAAGCCTGGGTTAACGCTTACTACAATACTTTCACAAAGCAACAGGAAAAACTCTGTGACTATCAATCGAATCCAAATATTGCCGTGGTGTCCGGGTTCATGTGTTGCGAAACAGACGAGGAAGCCTGGCGAAAAGCCGATGGCTGGACTTTCTTTCAATTTGCACTTCAGCTTTATAGCAAGGAAGGGCCATTCAAGCCTGGCTCTGTAAACTTCTGGGAACGATACCAGGAATGGAAACAAACCCCTGCTGGCCAGAAACGCTCTGGAAGTGAGCTAATAGGCTCACCAGAAACCATCAGAAACAAGCTTCTTGACCTAGAAGCGGCCAACGTGGACCAGGTCATTTTACTCAACCAGGCGGGTAAGAATAGCCATGAAGATATCTGTTCAAGCCTGCAATTGTTTGCCGATCAACTAATGCCTGAATTCCAGGGGCGCGATGCACAGCATCAGCAATGGAAGCAGGCAGTCCTAAATGGAGAATTAGAATTAGAGGATATTGATACTGAACCGTTCAACTTCAAGGCCAGAGGCGCGCCCACACAGGTATCACAGAAGCAAGAGCGTAATAGAAACATGATAGCCGGAACTGTAGGCAGACCGCTGGAAGAAACCAGCCTTTAGCATATGACCTGCCAAGCAAACTAAGCCTTTGGCTAGAACAAGCGGGCTGCTCTGCTGACTTTCGATTTGAGCCGCAAATGATTTGGTGGTGACATAACCTGGCCAATTCCCAATCGCCTTTTCCCGAACAAGAGGATATTATCTGGGTTAATGCGGACCATAACGGCAAATGACACGAGCAAAAAATGAAAAAAGTAATCCAACTAGCCGTCGTTGTTACTGCCATCATAATGCTGGCATTCCAGCAAAAGCAGGCAACTCTGGATCGAATCTCAGCTAGCGAAAAGCCGGATAGCATGTTCGTTGAGGCTGATAGCGATAACTTTAATCCAGGCATTGAAACTGGGTCTACCTTCCCTGACCTGACAGCCAGGTATCAAGGAAAAATTGTCTCTGACCTGCAGCCTTTTGTTGCCGAAAAAGGAATGGTTTTCATTGCCAGCCGTTCGGTTAACTGGTGACCTTATTGCATGAAGCAACTGGTCCAGTTGCAGGAAAACTCTGAACTCTTTCTGAAGGCGGGCATCTCAATAGTTGCCCTGACTTACGATGCGCCAGCGCTGCAGCAGCCGTTCATCGAAGCTCACCAGATAAGCTACCCTTTACTTTCGGATGTTGACGCCAAAAGTGTCATTGCTCTTGATATCCTGAACAGCAGCTATGAGCCCAGCCAATCCGCCTATGGCATACCTTATCCTGGCGTGTTCGTCGTAAACCCGGAAATGAAAATTGTCGGGAAACTCTTCGTTGAGCCCTATCAGACCCGGGTGCATGCTCAGGGCGTACTATCCTATGCTGAAGCGCAATTAGCCGCTACCCGCCGGCAAGCGCCTTAAAGTAACTGCTCTGTGGCGTTAATTCATGGTATTTATCAAGAACTCATGATGTGCTACCGTCAGATGACCATTTCCGAATCTAGAAGATCGCCCAATTATGGAACAATCTGAACAGATAAGATGCATGAAATTATTAATGCAGCGACTCGATCAAGGCACCAATGTTGATGCCGGCGGGACGGTCATAAACCCAGTTAACGCTTATACCTGCGCTGACCGAGCTGCCCGTGAGTGGCAACTGATGTTCCAATCCTACCCACAAGTGATGGGTTTATCCTGCGATCTCCCCGAGCCCGGTTCGTTTATAACATCAACAGAACTGGGTAAACCAGTGTTACTAACCCGTGACAAAGACGGTCTGTTTAAGGCCTTTGTCAATGTCTGTACCCACCGTGGCACCGTCCTGGTACAGGAAGAACGCGGCAAGAAATTTTCGTTCAGTTGCCCCTTTCATGGCTGGGGGTTCAGCAATAGTGGTGATCTCGTATCTGTTCCCAAGGAAGATCACTTTGGTCCCGTTGAGAAGCAGTGCTATAACCTGGTCAGTCTCACAGCTGAAGAGAAGCATGGCCTTCTCTGGGTACACCCCGAGCCAGGTCAAACATTTGACTTGGATGCCCTGCTCGGGGATCTCGGTAAAGAATTAGATTCGTGGGGATTCTCAAAACTTAGCTTTGGCGCACTGGACACTTACGAAACAGCCATGAACTGGAAACTGGCGATTGATACTTTTGGCGAAACCTATCACTTTTCGGTTCTACATAAAGATACCCTGGGGCAGAATGTCTATGGCAATGTGCAATGCTATGACACTTTTGAGAACAACCACCGCATGTTGCTGTGTTCCAAGGCCATCGATATTTTTCGAGATCTGCCTGAAAGCGAATGGGATATATTAGCGGCCACTATTCCAGTCTATTACCTGTTTCCAAATATCCAACTAATTCCAAGCGGCAGAATTCCGGGCAGGCCAAAAGGGGAAATGTCAGGGGCAACCCTGGTCAGAGTCTACCCTCATAAAGACGACCCTCATAAGTCATTCTCAAAAATTTCTTTTTACACCAACTCAGAAATTCCCCAGGATTTTCGTGAGGGTATCAATGAACGACTCGCGGGTTTCAGCGAAATTATAAGAGACGAGGATTATAAAGCCGCTGCCACCTGCCACGCTGGCGCCAGATCCGGCGCGTTAAAGCACTTTACCTTTGGCCGTAATGAACCGGCACTGCATCGGTATCACAATACCTATAACAAAGTATTAGGACTGGACCCCCTGCAACAAATGAGTAATTAAACTAGGTGGTGCTGGTTGCGCCTCCATCACAGGCGATGGTCGACCCTGTTATGAACTGCCCAGCTTTCGACGAAAGATAAATCACCAGACCTGCGATATCTTCCATCCTGCCACTTCTTTTCATCGGTTGATTTGCCAGCAGTTGCTCAACAGCCTCTTCAGATTCGAACAATGACGCGGTCATCTTAGATTCGAACAAGCCTGGAGCAATCACATTGACATTGACATATTCATCCATCAAATCTGCTGCCAACTGTACACTCAATTGACCCAGACCTGCTTTTGCAGCGACATAAGAATAGTTACGTAGACCACTTGGCCTGAGTGCATTAACACGGGTTATATTGACAATCGAGGCTCGGTTCTCGAGTGTTGCACCCTGTCGCAACAAAGGTAATAGCTGCTGGATCAGAAAAAACGCCCCTTTAACATCGAGGTCCACAACCTTGTCCCAGGCTTTTTCATGAAAATTATCTATATCTTCACTCCAGGTCACGCCCGCATTATTCACCAGCACAGGCAATTCGCTCTCAGCCTTTCGTATCTCTTCAGCCAACTGACGACAGCCAGAAATACTGCTGACATCTGCGGCAATCGCCCTGCAGAAACCATAACGGCCTAGTTTTTCTTCGGCTTCTTCGCAGGCTGCTGATTTTCTGGAGGCAATATAGACTCTGGCACCAGCCCTGACTAACCCTTCGGCAATCATCAAACCAATGCCTCGTGTTCCACCTGTTACCAGGACAACCTTATCGGACACATCGAATAATTGTTGATAAAAGTCCATGATCAAACCTCCTTAGATAAACTAAAAATACGCTTGATCAGCTCCGCTTGAAAGCCTTCCTGCAACAGCTTGAGTGGTCATAATAAATTCGTGAGTAAAACATCAACCGGGAAAGTCATCATGCTTACCATGCGGAATTTTAGGGAATCGTGGGTCAGCCTGCCATGGGATGACATCCGCAGTTCGGACCAGCCAATCCTGAATCCGGCCTTGCATATCCGTCGCCACTTCCTGTAATTCGGAAGCATCAATTTTGTTTATTGTCTCATTCGGATCTAACACCCTGTCATACAATTCATTGCCTTCATACAGCCTATATATATAGGTATAGCGCTGATCCCGTAACGCGATGGTTTTACCAACCAATTCGGGACACTCATGCTGCAAATTAGCTTTATTGGCATATTCACCCGTAGCGGTTTCTAACAAACCCAACTCATCGCGACTGAACCCACCTTCAGAAAACGCCTGATCGCGAATAATTGTCTGTGGATTCGACAAAACCGGGGAGAGCGAGCGACCAAAATGCGAATGACCAACCTCTACTTCCGCTTGTTCCAGCAAGGTCGGTAAAATATCCACCATCTCCGTAAAGGTTTTCGCGACAGTACCTTCTTTAACGCCCGGGCCAGCCATAATGAGAGGATTCTGAAGTAGACATCTATCCATTCCCGAGGGCCATTTCTCAACCAAACCAAAATCCCCCAAATACTCTCCGTGATCGGTCAGGTACAGCACTAAGGTATTATCGAGTTCACCGCTGCTTTCCAAAGCAGCCATCACTCTGCCAAGCTGATGGTCTACTCTGCTTACCATCCCATAGTAGACTCGCCTTATTTCTGTCCATTCGTCCTCGCTTAAACGATGCGTGCCAAACTTTTCACGGAGTGCAGCATGGAACAGCGGTTTACCCTGTCCATCCTCAACTACCCGCTTGGGCAAATCTACTGATTGATACATGGAATACCAGGGATCCTCGACTTCAAACGGCAAATGCGGAAAAATCAACGGCAACCACAGGCACCAGGGACCCTTCGGCTCAGCTTTCAACCAGTCGATGGCGGTACAGGTTGATGCCTCATCGAAATCAAGCCAGGTATCGGTTCCCGGTCTCTTACCATGATAAAACGAATTATACAGTGCTGACTGCTCAGCAAATTGCGGACCCATACCACGCTGGGTTGGCTTTGTGGTCCAACCGCAGAAATGCGTTGATGCTTCTGTGACACCCGGGGCAAACACATCACCACGACCACCTGCCCAGGCAACCTGATAGCCTCCCTGTTTCAGGTACTTGAGTAGGTTAGGCTCATGCTGCTGGACCAAATGAGTAAGGCTTCGATGTCCACGTGTATGAGGATACCAGCCGGTCATCATATTGACTCGCGAAGGGCTACAGACCGGATGATTAACATAAGCATTAGAAAATCGCATTCCCCGGGCTGCCAGCGCATCAATATGCGGAGTCTGAATAACAGAATTCCCAAAACAGCCAACAGCATCAGCTCGCTGCTGATCTGGCATAAAAATCAATATGTTAGGTCGGGACATCAGCGTCTCACCGGTCTCTTTATTGGCTATCTGAGCATACAACTAAAGCTTGGAAACTCAAAAGCGCTCGCTTAACGGCAGACTCTCGCAGCAATCCCATGAGTTGACCGTCAGCAACATCTTTACTGGTTTAGGTTTATCAGCGACGCTTTCATATAAGCAGCAAATTCTATAGCCTTAAAAAACCATTAACCTGATGCGCCCGACAGACAGACAGACAGACAGACAGACAGACAGACAGACAGATTAATAAACCACAATTGCCGTTAACAAGATCTTGTAAAAAGAGGCTATACCATTGGAAACCTTACTCGAAGCCAGAAAAATTTTACCCAGAGCCATCGACCTTCGCCGCAGAATTCATGCAAATCCGGAACTTGGCAACCAGTTGCCAATGACCACTGCAGCAGTCCTCGAAGAACTATCTGACCTGAATCTCGAGATTCGAAAATCAGATTCAACCACCAGTCTTGTGGCGACTTTACACGGCGATAAACCTGGGCCTCGCATCCTGCTACGAGGGGATATGGACGCCTTGCCCATGCCGGAAAACAACGAATTACCATTTGCGTCCACAATTGAAAACAAAATGCATGCTTGCGGTCATGACGCACATACCGCCATGCTGGCAGGCGCAGCAAGGCTATTGAGTCAGGTAAGACAAAACCTTCAGGG
>Ga0233433_10004380_pt1 | contig 10920 bp, 13 predicted proteins | sample SI_122_August201_5_FD_179868 | JGI IMG/M metagenome (GOLD analysis project Ga0233433, IMG submission 179868) | Seawater microbial communities from Saanich Inlet, British Columbia, Canada - SI_122_August2016_100_MG | ecosystem: Environmental > Aquatic > Marine > Inlet | place: Canada: British... | reverse complement strand
TCCGGGCTCGCCGCGCCGGGAACGTCCACGCCGGCGATCTCATTGCGCCGGTAATCGAGCGCCGCGGGTTGCGATACGATGACGAACAACTTCTCACCGGCCGGCACCGCCGATTGCAGGCGCGCGTAGACGGCGCGCGCCGCGGCGGGCAGGGTTGGTTTTCCCCATTTGTCGGTCAATCGAGCCATGTCCTGGCTGACCATGACCGGAAAAAGAAACACGATGGCGCCACAAAGAACCGCATCGATCACACGGCGGTGTTTGATCGTTTCCGCGCCGGTTGGCAAGGCGGCACGCGCTTGCAAAACAAGAACCGAGACGGTAGCGAAAAACGCGGCGTTCAAGAACGGCGCCACGTACCGGTGTATGTTTTCAGCATCCTAATAGGTGAATACCCAGGACAGTACGGCTGTCGTCACCAGCGCGCCGAGATAGAGCGCCAAGCCTGCCAGACTGGCGCGGCGAAACGCATACAAAATGACCGGCACGGCAAACAAGGCGACGCCGGGGCTGATCATTACATCGCCGAAAAACGACAGGTGCTCACTGAAACCAAGCGGCGCCGAGTAATTCTCATAATCCGGGCGGTGCGTGCCGGGGAACACCGGATACATGGGAGTCGAGGATGATTGCCAAAGCGTCGCCATCCACGGCAACAAAAACACCACGGATGCCCCGCCGGCATGAAACAGCGAAATCATCCGCGCCCGGACGGCATCGCGGTGGCGCCACATATCGATCATCAAAAATGCGACGACGGTAACTGTCGCAGTAGCCAGATAATGCGCCCGCAAACTGGCGATACCGGCGACCAAAAGACCGACAAGCCAAAACATCCTTGGCCGCATGTCATTTAAATTCTCAATCAAATCAAGACTTCGAAAGAGCGTCAAAAACAAGGCCAGACCGGATATGTGGCTGGCGCTGTTCAACATGGGAAATGGCAGCAAAACGACCAGACGCGCCTCATTGATCATCCCGCCACACGAGGTGCAGACCCCGTAGGTGCCATTTTTAATACGATGCAGGGCCGCGTTGATCCTGGAAATTTCATTGAGAGCGGCGTTGCCCAGGTCTTCAAGGACCTCGTCGTCTTCATTCTCGGTCGCCCGCTCCTCCCCATCCGGGCTATCGGTTTCACGAAGAGCGCCATCAATATCACTGACCTTTTCCGTCAATTCCTGAAGCCGTTGTTTCAAAAGCCGTCCGTACGACGTTGAATCGATCATCGCGCCACCTCATGTTAAATGTCTATGGTTTAGGTATTGTCAGGCAATTTTCGCCTTTCACCCTTGAGGAAAATCAAAAGTTCGCTGGCTATGAACTTCACCATGCGAGGGGCTATGGTGTCGGGTCGTGGGGTTGAATAAATAGAAAACTGTCTCCGAAATGGGCACCGAAATGAGAACGACCGTCATGGGCGCTCCATGACGTGAAAAAATCAATTTTCAACGTAGGAGAAACAGATGTCAGACGTATTTGCCGGCCAAGGGTCTTGTTTATGCGGCGCGGTCGGGTTTAGCGCAGAAAACGCTGCCAAAAACCTGGGCGCGTGTCATTGCGGCATGTGCAGAAAATGGGGCGGCGGGCCCGCGATGATGGTGCCGTGCGCGGACGCCGTGTCATTCAGCGGCGACGAAAACATCGGCGTGTTTGCGTCGTCCGAATGGGCTGAGCGCGGGTTCTGCACCTCGTGCGGTAGTCATTTGTTTTACCGCGTCCGGGAAACCCGCGAACACTATATCCCCGCCGGTCTCTTCGATGACCAAGATCAGTTCTCATTCGCCGAACAGGTCTGCATTGAACAAAAGCCCGCATTCTATGCATTCGCCAACGACACGAAGACCATGACCCAAGACCAGCTTTTTGAGCAAGCAAGCCCGGACGAATGAAAACCCCGCCGCCATCGCCCGAAACCCGCCTCGCCAGCTACGGCACCTTGGCGCCCGGCCGGGTCAATGCCCATCAGCTGGACGACCTCAAAGGGCAGTGGCGCTCGGGCACGGTCCGGGGCCACCTCACCCAGGCTGGCTGGGGCGTGCACTTAGGATTCCCCGGCCTCGTCCTCGACCCCGCCGGTGACACCATCGACGTGCAAATATTCGACTCCCCCGACCTCCCCGCCCACTGGGACCGCCTCGATGCATTTGAAGGCGAGGCGTACCGGCGCGTGGTGACGGGCGCGCGGACTGAAGACGGGGAGGTTGCGGTGTCGGTTTATGTGGTTTTGGGGGAAGGGGAGACATGAGCATATTGTGGTGGGAAGCGCGTAGTGTCCTCAGAACGCGGCTAGAAGAGATGTCTCATGACTAAAAACACCACAACCACTGACGCGCCGGACCTAATCCGGATCGAGCCCGAAGACCGCTTCGTGGTGCTCGCCCGGACGATAGAGGCGCAGAATTCCGAAGCGGAATCGGCGCTCAAAGAGAGCGCCGTGAAAGGCGCGCGCTTTGGCGATGCCTGCCTTGGGCAAGCGCTCTGCCGGCATCGTTCCGTCTTTCAGAACGCCTCGGACGAGCCTGTGTGGAGCCATCTCGAGTTGAGCTATTTCCGCGAAATGGTGCCCGCCGAGGTTACCGACGACCTTGTGATGAAGCCGCAGCCGTCCGGGGCAAACCTCCTGCGCGCGGAGATTCTTCTGACTACGCCGGCGTCCCGAGCTGCAGGCGTCGTTGGAATACATCGATGTGAAACCGGCATATCTGAGTGAATACAGAGACGTCATGCGAACGTATTGCGGGCCCGCCGCGCAGAAGCTCGTGGGCGCGAACAAGGTGGGCACGTTCCGGGCGATGGAGACGGCGGCGGTGCTCTATCATGATCCGGCGTTTAAGATTGAATGGAACCAGATTCATCTGTGTGAGCTGGAACCCGAAGGTTTCAACGGGTTCGGCGAGGCGTTCGCGGCGGCGCTCCGCGACGATTTGCCGGACGGCACGGACATCGCCGACGCCTTCGCCGACCTTGAGCGCATGCGCACGGTCCCCCGTTGGACCTTCAATGACCTCGTAGTCGAGGCGGACACGGCGCTCGCCCGAGAAGGCCAAGCGGAAGCATGATCGGGCGGCATGAGTTGCTGTGGTATTGAATTTTCGGCAATTTACCTTCTCTATCGTTGGCCGACTGAAATGCCCTTCTTCGCGATAGCCGAAGCGGGGCCGCGAGAGGAGTGATGACGTTGAGACTGGTTCCGAGCACGACTTTCACCTTATGGGCGCCCACCGACGAGGCCGACGAGGCCGACGCGGCGGGAGACGCCGGCCCGTCTCAGCTGGTCAACGTGAGCACGGATGAATTGTTCGCGGGCAAGCGTGTCGTCGTGTTCGCCTTGCCCACCGCGTTCGGGCCCACGTGTTCGACCCGACACCTGCCGCGCTACGAAGAGCTCTATGACGAATTCAAGATGCTCGGCGTCGACGAGGTCTATGGCCTATCGGTGAATGATCCCTTCGTCATGTACGAATGGGGCAAGGCGCTCGGTATCGACAAGGTGCGGTTATTGCCGGACGGCAACGGTGAATTCACGCGAAAGATGGGGATGCTGGTGGAGAAAGGAAATCAGTCCTGCGGCTTGCGAAGCTGGCGCTACGCCATGTTCGTTGAGGACGGGGTTATCACCAGAATTTTCGTCGAGGACGGGTTTGCCGACAACGCTTCGATCGATCCCCTGGAATTCACCGACGCCGATTCAATGCTGAATTTCATGCAAACCTGGCGCGAACCCCTGCCCTAACGGGAACCCTTGCCTTAAGACGGCTCAAAGTTAATCGGCAACGGCCGATATCTACCACCACTCGCCGAACCGTCGGCCCTTCGGCGTGAGGTCGAAAGCCTGTTGAGAGGGATAGGACCGCCCGACAAGCGCAGCACCTGGTGTGGGTTCGGCACTGCAAAGGACAACCGTGACGACTGTGTGGTCGCCGGCACCCTGCCAGGATTTGTCGGAGCGCAAGACCGCGCCGACGGCTGAAATTTCAGCACCGCCGCCCCTCACCCTATTGATTTCGCCAAGATTTCTTTCCACCAGACCACGCCGCCGGGCCTCATTGTAGGCCATCTTCACGGTGTCCTCGGCGACTCCCAGATCGTAGGCCAATTTGCTCTCCTTAGGGAGCTCGGCGCCGGGCGGCAATGAGCCGTCCATCACGGCTTCCGAAATGGCATCGGTAATGGCCAAGTGTTCGGGCCCGGCATGGCCGTGGATATCGAGCAACCAGACAACAGTCATGATAAAGGGAGAAGCACCATAAATTTCCAACAACGCCATTTATAATTGATCGGTTCCAAAAAATAAAAAATAATCTTCTGGCCTCTTGCGGAACAAATTCCCGCTGACCATGTCAATTCCAACGGTTCGTTCGAAAGGGCGGATGCGTTCGCTATTTTATATTTTGAATCAGGTTAATTGGTTGCTGCCTAGCTCAAGCGCATTGGGGATGGGTGGGTTGGCCAATGCGCGTATTTTTCGGACAGCACGGCAATCCCGCGTGGCTCCTCCTCATGCTGAGCCTGTCGAAGCATGGGTGGATGACGGGTCGATGTGTTCTGACGGTTTTCGCTTGCCCATCCTTCGGCGGACTCAGGATGAGGATCGGGCAGCGTTTGCATTGTGACGTCTCCCTCCGGGGGATGTTCGGCGCTTGCGTCGTGACGTTAAGTCACGACGGTCATCGAACATTGTTCCGTCATTTTTTTATCATGGGTTTGAAATCTTTGGGCTTTTCACCCCCAAAGTCGGGTGCGCGGGATGGCTAAGCCTGATCGTGTCCCGGTTATGGCCTCATCCCGAACTTGGCCAATCCGGGGACCCGTCTCTTCGCTGCCAAGTTTGCGAAGTCGCAGAGAATCTTCCGGGTTTGGCGGGGGTCGATGATTTCTTCGACGGCGAAGGTTTCCGCCGTGCGGAAGGGCGAGCGCAGTTTATTGAGGCGGTCTTCGATCTCTTGGAGTTTGGCTTTTGGGTCATCCGCCGCCTCGATCTCGGCGCGGTAGGCGGCCTCGATGCCGCCGGACAGGGGCAGCGAGCCCCAGGCGCCCGACAGCCAGGCGTAGCGCATGGAGAACCGGCCGGCCGGGCGGTGGGCGCCGCCGGCCACACCAAAGGCGTTTCTGACGATCATCGAGCACCAGGGCACGGTGGTCTGGCCCAAGGCCGTCATGGCGCGGACGCCTAATCTTATGGTGCGGGCTTTTTCAGCCGCCAAGCCCACGGCGAAGCCCGGGCAGTCGGCGAGGTAGACGACGGGCAGGTGGAAGGTTTCGGCCATATCCACAAAACGTATGATTTTTTCACAGGCGTCCGAAGTCCAGGCGCCGCCGGAAAAGAATGGGTCGGACGCCATCACCGCGACGGGCCAGCCGTCTAGGCGCGCGAAGCCGGTGATGACGGGGCGGCCAAACATCTCGGCCATCTCAAAGAAGCTGCCCTGATCGATGACGCTGTCGATAATGTTGCGCATCTTGTAGACCTGCTTGGGGTCGTGGGGGACGATGGAGAACAAGTCTTCATCGACGCGCCTCGGGTCGTCCGTCTGCGGCCCACGCTCGGCCAGCTCATCAACGGATGAGGGCAGGTAGGAGAGGAATTGTTTGGCGCGCTGGAAGGCTTCTTCTTCCGTATCGGTGGCATCATCGACGCCGCCGGCCGCCAGTTGGATTTTCCAGCCGCCCAGTTCTTGTTTATTGAGGTCTTCGCCCAGGCCCGAAACCACCGGCGGGCCGGCGACGAACATGGCCGATGTCTCCTTGACCATGATGGAATAATGACTGGCGGCGAGACGCGCCGCGCCCAGGCCGGCCACCGAGCCCAAGCCCAAACCCACCACCGGCACGTAGGTGATGTTTTGGAGCATCAGATCGTACTTCGAGCCGATGCCGCCGGGCAGGTTGGGGCGGCCTGTTGTCTCGATCGTTTTCACCGAGCCGCCGCCGCCGGAGCCCTCGATCAGGCGGATGATCGGGATGCGGAGATCACGCGCCATGTCTTCCGGGTAGGCGGCTTTTTCGCGGATTGTGGCGTCGGCGGAACCGCCGCGCTGGGTGAAATCATCACCGGAAATCACCACCGGTCGGCCATCCAGGGTGGCTCGGCCCATGACGCAGTTGGACGCATTGAGTTTGATCAGCGCGCCGTCGTCGTCATACTCAGCGAGGCCGGCGACGGTGCCGATTTCATGAAAGCTTTTGGGGTCGGCGAGTTTTTCGATCCGCTCGCGGACGGTCAGCCGCCCGCCGGCGTGCTGACGCTCGACGCGGGCCGCGCCGCCCATCTCTTGCACGTCGGCTTGGCGACGGCGCAATTCGGCAAGCTCGGCGCTCCAATCGCCAGTCGGATTACTGGCCGGATTATTGGCCGAATTATTGGTTGGGTCTTTACTCAAAGGGTGGTCTCCTAGGTCCCAGGTTTGGGGCGTAGTCTAGAGTACGATCGTTTCTAGATGAAACGTGAATCGTCCTCGTCCTTATAATTTTGGGATGGCGCGGCAATCCAGCCCTCTATGTTAGGCGCTGTATCAGCCGTTTCCGGCATCTTCCCGGGCCATCTCAAGTTCCAGCCACTTTTCTTCCGCAGCCGCCAAGTCAGCTTCGGCGGCTTTCAGGGCATTGGCGGTGGCTTCAAACGTGTCCGGGTCGCCGCTGAACAGCGCCGGGTCGGCGAGGGTTGCTTGGTGGGTGGTGATTAATTTATGTAGCGCGTCGATTTCGCCGGGTAAGGTTTCCAGCGCGTACTGATCTTTGTAGGAAAGCTTGGGTTTGGCCTTTTGGCGCTTCGCGGATTTGCCGCGTTTCGAATTCTCAGAAGCTTCATCAGACGCCGTCTTCCCGCCGCCCGACTGCTGGCTCTTCAAGTAACTATAGCCGCCCGCGTACTCCGCCCAACCGCCAGCGTGGTGCGGATCGGTGGTGATCACCGAGGTGACGACCCGGTCGAGGAAATCCCGGTCGTGGCTGACCAGCAAGACGGTACCGGCGTAATCGGCCAGCATCTCCTGCAACAGATCGAGGGTTTCCAAATCCAAGTCATTGGTCGGCTCGTCGAGAATGAGCAGGTTCGACGGCTTGGCCAGGGCGCGGGCCAGCATGAGCCGACCGCGTTCGCCGCCCGACAACGCGCCGATGGGGGTGCGGGCTTGTTCGGGCGCGAACAGGAAATCCTTCATGTAGCCGATGACGTGTTTCGGCTGTCCCGCGACGAACACGTTGTCACCGCTGCCGTCGGTCAGCGCGTCGGCCAGCCGCGTGGTCGGGTCCAAGCTTTCACGGCGCTGGTCGATGGTGACCATCTCGACGTTCGCGCCAAGCTTGATCTCGCCTGCGTCCGGTGCCAACTGGCCGGTGAGTAAGTTCAAGAGCGTGGTTTTGCCAGCCCCGTTCGGCCCGATGATGCCGATCCGGTCGCCGCGCTGGATGCGGGTCGAGAAGGTATCGACGATGACGTGTGACCCGTAGGCCTTGCTGATCGCTTTGGCCTCGATGACTCGTTTGCCGCCGACGCCGGCCTCGGTCTGGGTCAATTCGACGGCGCCGGTAACCTGGCGCTGTTCGCGCTTTTCACGGCGCAAGTCCTTGAGCGCGCGAAGCCGGCCCTGGTTGCGCTTGCGCCGGGCCGTCACACCTTTGCGCATCCAATCGGTTTCCCGGGCGATCTTACGGTCTAGCTTGTGGCGTTCGGTGACTTCCTGCTCAAGGATTGCGTCCCGCCAGGCTTCAAAATGCGCAAAACCTTTATCCAACGGCTGGGCGTTTCCACGGTCCAGCCAGACGGTTTTGCGCGAAAGGTTTTCCAGGAACCGTCGGTCGTGGCTGATCATGACGATGGCAGCCCGCGAATTGCGCAGCTCCCCTTCCAGCCATTCGATGGCCGGCAAATCCAAGTGGTTGGTGGGCTCGTCTAACAACAGGATTTCAGGGTCCGGTGCCAAGGTGCGGGCGAGCGCCGCGCGCCTGGCCTCACCACCGGAAATCTGGCCGGGCTTTTCGTCGCCGCTTAAGCCCAGTTGTTCCAGAAGGTGGCGGGCACGGTACGGACCGTCGCTCGGGCCGAGGCCGGCCTCGACGTAGTCCGAGACGGTTTGGAATTCTGTCAGGTCGGGTTCTTGCGGCAGGTAGCGCACCGTCGTGCCCGGCTGCACGAACACTTCGCCGTCGTCAGCCTCGACGAGGCCCGCGGCGATTTTCAGCAACGTCGATTTCCCCGACCCGTTGCGCCCGACCAGGCAGATGCGGTCGCCGTCGGACACCGACATGGCGGCGCCTTCCAACAGCGGGGTGCCACCGAAGGTTAGGCTGATGTCGGTGAGGATCAGAAGCGGTGGGGCCATGGAAGGGGCGTATAGCGCGCGATGGCCCTGAAACGCAAGCGATCAGGGCTTCGGAAATTGCATGACCAGCAACTCGAGACCGCCGGAACCGGCCAACACGCGGAGCGGCGCCTCATCGGCGGTGACGAACAGGCACGAAAGGCGGGGCAGTTCCCGGCCGCCATGCAGCCACGATCCTTCGGCGACGACAATGTATTGCCCGCCGCCGGTTCGGGGATGCGGGTTTTCGAATACGGTGCCCGGGCCCATTCGAAGCAGCCAGGCGGCCAGGCCGTCGGCTTCGGGTGTGATGACGGTCTCAGCGAGAACGCCTGGCCGCCCCGCCAACGCCGATGCCGGGCCGACCTCGATGCCGCTGATCAGTTTGGAGCGTTGGTTGCCTTTGATCAGTTTGTCGCGGGACGCCGGCATGTATTTGGCCCCCGGGTCCCATTTCGCGCGCAGGGTAAAATAGACGATGCCTTCGTCGCCGGAAATGATCGGACCGTAGGGCGTGTGCGCATTGGCGTATTGAAGGCTCAGGGGCATGGCCGCTTGTTTGCCGAAGTGGCCGGCCCCGCCGACGACCACCTGGAACTGATTGGTCTCGTGGAAATGCGGCAGGGTCACGGCGCCCGGCGGTTGTTCGACTAGGAACCCTTGCGGTTCGCCGTTGTCATTAACCTCATTGCCTTCAAGGTAGTAGCCGCGCACCGGCGAAGCGCCGACATAGCCGCTGAGGATGTAGTCACGGCTGTTGACCTGGACGACACGCGTGTCAGTGGCCGCGTCCAGCGCGGATTTACCGTACAGCATAGGAACCCTCGGCAGTGGCGCGATTGGCTATTTGATGCCCAGGGCTTCCATGGCCTTGGCCAAAGCCGCAACCGATTTGCCGTGTTGCCCAGCTTTGTGCATGGCCTCACCTTTGGCGCCCAACCCGGTAATCTTGGCCATATCTTTCTTCGACATCTGCGGGTTTTTCGCCAATGCCGCGTCGATTTTCTTCATATCGGCCGGGCAGTGGAAGGCATGGGCCGGGGCGGTCACGGCGAGAGCAAAGGCGACGGCAACGGCGCTGAGAATATATTTCATGAGGAATCCTCCGTTGGGTTCGAAAGTTTATTGTTATTAGATTGGTATTATACACAATTTTTACAATTGCCTAGCCCCTACCCAGGGCATGACATAGATACTAGTATGCATAGACGCCCAAAGTTAAGTCGGATGGAGATACGGATGAGAAGATGGATCGCACGAAGCATGGCGTTGGCGCTGGCCGTGATAGCGGCGGGCCCGGCAACCGCCGAGCCGCGCATGGCGATATTCGACACCCACGTCCATTACAGCCGCGCCGCTTGGGCCGGCCTGACCCCGACGGTCGTGCGCGGCCTGCTGAGCGACGCCGGCGTGACGCGGGCCTTGGTTTCCAGCACCCCCGATGACGGGACCTTGCGGCTCCGGGATTTTGATCCGTCAATGTTTGTGCCCGAGCTGCGGCCCTATCACGGCCAAGTTCATTCCGCCAATTGGCACAATGACAAAGGAATCATTGCATACCTGGAAAGCCGCCTTGCGGCGAATACCTATAAAGGGATCGGCGAGTTTCACCTTTATCCCGGTGCAGAGAAATTGGCGCCGCCGTGTTGCCGCCGACGGATTGGGCATTGAGGATGGCGCCGATGGAGCCGACCATTCTGTTGTGCGCGTCTTCCGACATGCCCATCCGGGCTTCACCTAGATTGTTGACCTTGACCAATGTCATCTTAGTGGCTGCGCCTGATGCAGACATGGCACGGATACGGTCGCTGGCGACGTTGGTGAAAGCCTGTTGGTTGAGCGTACCGGATTCTGGGTCGCGATCGCCGGGCCGCTGGGCGACTTGCGACGTGCGCCGTGGCTGAATCTTTACCGCCAAGAAGAAATTATGATTGAAATCCGGCACTCGATAACCAGAACTCACTGCATTGCAATCCGTGCCGCCGCGTAGAGGTATGCGCACGGGAATGTCGTCGATCCGGGCGTCTTTGTCCGACGCCATCAACAGATCGCTGACCAATTGGCGATCCGCATCGTTAAGTAGATCCGTGAACGGTTTGCCGAATAACTCTGATGCGCTGCGACCGAATATCTCTGTCGTCGTGCCGGCGGAAAAGACGATGTGCTGCGTACCGTCAAGTTCGAACAACAGATCGGCCCGGCAAAATGCTAGTGCAACAAAGCGTTGGGTCAGTACGGCGCCGTCGTTCTTGCGGGCCGCGGGTTTTTGCGTCCCGATGGGGGTGACGGCGTTCATAACTGCTCACGCTGACAAAGAGGCTTTCGGTGGAGATCGCGATAAAGCTTCGCGATGCCCTTTAGATTTAATCGATTGTCGTGCCGATAGGTCATGCCCCGTGTCCCAATATGTTCGGCTGATGATACGGAGACTAGGCTGATAATCGGGGGGCATCATTTGAAAGGCGTAACGGAACATTAGCGGAGCAAAATAAACTGCGCCATCGATGGTGCAGTTTATTCGTCGTGTTCGGGCAGCTTCTGGCGCATGGTGACGAATTCTTCTGCCGCTGTCGGGTGGATGCCGACGGTGGCGTCGAACTGAGTTTTTGTCGCACCG
>Ga0233433_10004377_pt1 | contig 10923 bp, 12 predicted proteins | sample SI_122_August201_5_FD_179868 | JGI IMG/M metagenome (GOLD analysis project Ga0233433, IMG submission 179868) | Seawater microbial communities from Saanich Inlet, British Columbia, Canada - SI_122_August2016_100_MG | ecosystem: Environmental > Aquatic > Marine > Inlet | place: Canada: British... | reverse complement strand
GTTGGCAGACTCTCTCTCCGCCACCTATATGTACGCTACCACCCGCCATCATCCATTAAAACCTAGCTTTTCTGCGGATTTCGAATTACAGCTGTATGGACGCGTTCGCCATTATCCGCTATAATCCAGGCATTGGTTGTGGGTTGAATTGTGGGTGTTTGTAATGGCAGCAAGAACTCTGCATCGGCTTTCGTCAAGAAGAGTTGATGCTGAACGCAAGCAAGGGCGTTACGCTGATGGCGGTGGTCTTTATCTTCAGGTCGGTCCGCAAGGCAATAAATCATGGCTGTTCCGGTTTACGCTAGGTGGCAAGGCCCGGCAGATGGGGCTGGGACCCGCCACTTGAACGTCTCGTTCGTGAGCTAACTCCTATTTGGAGCCTTGTAACTGGAACCAGTTCTTACCCAAAAAATGATCGCTATGGAGGTAAAGACAGCCCGTTTGCTGAATGGTTGTCCAAACTCATAAAGGATGCCGGGTTGTACCCGCCCCCAGAAAACACAGTTCCTCTTATTGTCCGTCGTCAAAAATTAGAAAATAAAGTACCCCGGTAGGTTCGCTGTCGGTTGCTATCTCTTTAACAGGCGGAATGGTCCGCAGTTAATGGAGAAAACCGAAAATGATAAATCTTAGCTCTCAACCTTCCTCACCCATTGTTTCTCGTGTGAACTGGCGAGTAGACGACTTCTGCCAAGCGCACGGTATAGGCAGGACATACTTTTACGATGAGGTGAAGCGCGGCAAGATCAATCCTATAAAGGTCGGCAAGAGGACACTCATCCCCGACATTGAAGCTCGGGACTGGCAACGTCGAAAAGCGGAGGCCAGCCAATGACCAATCAAAACGTTGATCCATGGGCTGATCATAACCCTGCTGACACAGCTATTGAGGCTTACGCAAGCGGGGGATGCCCATTCTGCGGTGCCCGAGCAGAGGACTACGCACGCTACCCAGCTCCCCGGGCTCACCGGCCAGAAACTCGGCGACGCCACGCTGCTGCGCCTCCAACCCTAACCCCGAGCGCCCCTGCCGGTCCGTGGAGACCCTGTAGTAGGTAACGAAGCGACGTCTGGGGGCATCTAGTATGGGGTGTTACATCAACTTAAGTGGATACCTAAATAACTGTAACGCCTTGGGATTCCAGGTCAACTATGGGTTTTGGAGATGATCTGCAGTTTGACTTCCGTTTTGGCGGGCATAGCAGACATCAAAGATGAAAAGTCCACGATGCCGAATTTGATGTCCGGTGTTGGAGGGGCTAAGCGGAAGTAAACTTTGGTCGGAGTTCAGGACCGCTTGTGACCCAAAACGAAAATAAAACCTCGATCATTGTGTGATCCATTCAGCGCGGGCGCCCGTACATATAACGGGAAATGAACCTAGCGGGGTGGCTGGATGCCTGGAGTGCGATCATGAACAATAATGGATATCTCAGGCCTTTTGCTTTCGGGCTGGCGATGCTTTCGGCGAGTTTTTTTTCAACGGTCGTCGGTGCCATCTCGAAAGCGGAGCCAGCAGCGTCGCCTTCCGTCGACCCGCGGATACTCTACGGCGGAGATATCGTGTTCGACGTCTACCGTGCGGAAGACAAAGTCGGTTTTCATCGGGTTGCCTTCGATGCCAATGTCCTAGGCCTGACGGTCCGCAGTCGTTTCCAACTGAAGATCGATTTCCTGTTCCTCACGGCGTTCAGCTACGATTATCAATCGACGGCAGAATGGCATGGCGGGATACTGAACAAGCTTGAGGCGCGTGTCGATGACGACGGCAACCAATCAAAAATTCTTGCCACCCGTGCCGAGAGCACAATGCGAATCGAACATGCTGGCGGACGCCTCGAGACAGCGGCGCCGCTTTTTCCAACCAATCACTGGAACGCCAAGGTGCTCGGCGCACGCCGCGTTTTGAACACCCTGACCGGCCGCGTCAACGAAGTCAGAATCGTGCCGCGCGGCCGTGAAACGGTGGCGACAGAGCGTGGCCCCGTGCCGGCGACACGTTACGCCTATACGGGAGACCTCGATAATGAGGTCTGGTACGACGATGTTGGTCGCTGGGTGAAGATGCGATTCAAGGGGCGTGACCGCGATGTCTTCGACGGATTGGCATATTGGGAATTGGCCGTCAGTTCGACGCAGATATTGCGGTGTCGGGCATCAGGCTTTTAAACGTTTAGGGCCGATTAATATGTCAGATCAGGTAGACATGAAGAACACAGTCAGCCTACTAATTTTCCTAGCAGTCTGTCTTGGAGTATCTGCAATTGGTGGCGCGGTCACACAATCTTCAGTCAATGATTGGTACCAAACACTAACCAAACCAGCGTTCACGCCGCCAGATTGGCTGTTCGCGCCAACTTGGCTCACTTTGTATGTGATGATGGCGCTTGCCGCTTGGCGAGTATGGACACGATCCTCGAACTATGCACGTCGTGCTCCATTGGCAATATTCGCCGCTCAATTAATTCTAAATCTGATTTGGTCATTTATTTTTTTTGGTGCCACATCACCCGGGTTGGCGGCTGTCGAGATTGTTGTGTTGTGGATAGCCATACTTGCGGCCCTGATCCTTTTTTGGCGTATCGATCACTTTGCTGGGTGGCTACTGTGCCCCTATCTTCTATGGGTCACATTCGCGGGTTATCTAAATATTTGGATCTTCCTACTGAACTGATAATTCGTCAGCAAATGGCGGTGACCTCAACTGATCGACGCAACACTTTACTCTCTGATGAAAGGATGGAGTGTTATTATGAGGGCATGGGTTAGCAGCCATTAAAAAGACGGTCGATAAAACGTCGCCGTATCAAATTTGTTTCGGGTTCTCGCACAACAAGATCAAACAGTTATACATCACCTGCGCCGCCAATTGCGCGGTGATGCCTTGGACGTCGTGAGGCGGGCTGACAGTATTCACATCAAACGCAACGAAATTGAGCCCCGATAGGCCGCGCAACAGCCGCAGGCCTTCCTCGGCGCTGGGTCCGCCGGGGATGGGTGCGCACACACCCGGCGCGCAGGACGGATCGAAAAAATCCATATCCCAGCAAAGATATACCGGCCGGCCGGCCAATCTTTGCTTCAGGTCCGACGTGATTTCATCAACCCCGCGCGTGCGTATTTCCTCGTACGTCATCAAACCATAACCCAGGTCCCGCGCCTTCTCGAAAATACCGGGATTATAAAACGTGCCGCGCATGCCGACGTGGATGGAGACATCGGTATCGACCAAGCCTTCCTCGGCGGCCCGCACGAACGTGTTGCCAGTGGCTTTCGGACGATCATCGCCAGGATTGGCATCGGTGTGCGAGTCCACATGCAAGACGACGAGATCAGGATGATGGCCCGCCATGGCACGCAACTGGCCAATCGTGACACTGCCGTCACCCCCCATGGTCAACGGCACCGCCCCCGCCCCGGCGATTAGATTAACGGCTTCTTGGATGGAAGCCTCGGCGTCGGCCAACATACTGGGGACGACTTTGACGTCACCACAATCAATGACGCCGAGACGTTCCAGCGGATCGAAATCGGCATCAGGAGGGCGAAACCGGCGGATCAGGCGCGACGCTTCCCTGATCGCGCGTGGCCCGTCGCGGGCACCGACCCGGTGCCCATGAGTGCCATTGTCATAGGGCACACCCAGTACCGCCGCCTTGCGACCGTTCAGGTCATGGCCGTAATCAAGGCCCATGAAGGTGCCGGGCGGTTTGAAAAGCCTGTCATCGAAAATGTTGCTCATGGCGTGACTTTAGCGGGCAATCCTCGCGCGATCACTAAAATTAGCTGCGGCGGGCCGCATCCATGCCTGTGCGGGTGCGCGCCATGTCGGCTTGATCGCCCAGGGCATAACCGAACGCGATGACGGCTTGCTCCAGGTTCATGCCGGCGCCGTTGATCGTCGCGATACCTAGTTCCTCAGCGTGCTGGAGAAGAATTGTCCGGTCTGGATCATAAATGATATCGAAAACCAGACCGTCCGGGTTCATGCGGCCGAGCATTGTCTTTGCTCGTTCCTGCCCCGCCGCATCCAAATCCGCCAGGGGTGAGCAGACGGATAAATCCAACGACTTTCCGTCATTGTCCTGAATCATCCGGGCACCGATAGAGGTACAATTCACGACCGCATCGACACCATCCAACACCATTCCATCCGGCGGCCATTGGGTAAGTGCCACGCCCAGCCGAGACCCGGCTTGCCTGGCGCCGCCCAGATCACGGACGGCAACGGACAGCTGACTGGGGTCGTTCAATACGCCGGCCAGATAGGCCGCAACAGCCTTGCCGGCACCGCCGAAACCAATCTGTAGAATTTTGCTGGCTGCCAATTCAGGGCGCCGGGCGCGCAAACTCAGCAGGGCGCCCTCACCGTCGGTATTTGTCCCGGCGAGTCGCCCGGCGGCATTTCGATAGAGGCTGTTGACCGCGCCGATTTTCAACGCTTCATCGCTGATGTCCATATCCGCCGTATCCGACAACCATGCCGCAACGGCTTCTTTGTGCGGCACCGCAATGGCGCCGCCGATAAACCGCCCGTCCACATCAAGCGCTGCGAGAAGTCCCGGAAGGCTGGCCGCCGTAACATCCATGGGTACCATTCGCCAATCCAGTCCATGCGCATCGAACGCCGCATTCCAGAGCAACGGAGACCGCGCACCTTCGGATGGATTGGCGCCGAGTATCGCCGCGAACGGCTGATCGCCATTCAGGCTCAAGTCATTCGAAATAAAATCAGATATCGTCACGCCGGGGCTTTGACATGGCGGTCAACCGCATGGGCGACTCGCTCCATTTTTCCCATTAACTCATCGAATTCAGCGAAATCCACGGGCTGCAACGGGTCGACCTTGGCATTGTCAGGGTCCGGGTGAACCTCGATCATGATGCCGTCCGCGCCGCCGGCGATGGAGGCCAAGGCCATGGGCTCAACCCAAGGCCGCCAGAAGGTGGCGTGGGACGGATCAACAACGACCGGCAAATGGGTCACCTCCTGGGCCGCCGGGACGACCTGCAAATCAATCAAAAAACGCGACGAGCCCCGGTGGGTATGCGGCGCGGTCACACCGCGTTCGCACAAGATCACCTTCTCATTGCCTTCCACCAAAATGTATTCCGCCGAACCCAGCCAATCGCGGAGCGAACAGCCGAAATGGCGTTTCAACATGATCGGTTTACCGGTTTTTGCGCAGGCCGTCAGGAACGGAAAGTTCTGCATGTTGCGGGTACCGATCTGGAGGATGTCGGCATGTTCGGCAACCAGGGGAATGTATTTTTCCTCCATCACTTCGGTGATCATAGGAATGCCGTGCGCCTGGGCGGCTTCGGCCATCCAGGCCAAACCTTCCTCGCGGGTTTCCGTATAGGCGTCGCTTCGGTACGGGAACGTCAGCGGCTTGAAGGCGCCACCGCGCATGAAGTGCGCGCCACTGGCTTTGACGTTTTTGGCGACATCGGCAATCAGTTCTTTGCTCTCGACCATATTGGGTCCGGCAAACACCGGGATCAGATCACCGCCAAACTCAACGCCGGCCACGGAAAACCAGCTTTTGTGATTGGGATCTTTCTTCGCTGCCAATGGGAACTTGGTTTCTAAATCTTCCTGGGTGACGTCTTTACCTGGAAATTTGTTTGATACGGCCATGATGATGCCCCGCTAAATTAGAGTCCTAGTCGGTTTGATAATGGCGCGTCGGATAACTTCACCCAAGTGCCTTGTTCGATACTGGCATAAAGCGCCTGGACCAGATTGACCGCCGCCAGTGAATCCGTTGCCGAGATCGGTGGATCCGTCCGCCCAGCCTGCAGTGTATCGACAACGTCTTGAAGGAATGGACCGTGGCTCAAACCATATCCCGTCGGCACGTCCTGGGAATGCGCGGCCTTTAATGCGTCCGCGTCCGTATCGTCATCAATGAAATTCCAGACCTGTACCTCATTCAGCGCGATCCCGCCGATCTGGGCCATGCCCAGTTCGCCAACAATTGACAATGAGGCCTCAAAATCTTCTGGGCGTGCCGCCGTCGTCGCCTCGATGGTGCCCAAGCTGCCGTCCTCGAATGTCACCGCCGCGACCATCGTGTCTTCCGCTTCCAGCGTGTTCATCCGGTTGGCAGCCGCCGCACAAACGGAATCAATCGGTCCGCAGAGCCAATTCAGCGCATCGACATGGTGGATCGCCTGCTGATTGATCACGCCGCCGTCCTGAGCCCAGGTGCCATGCCAGCCATCTTCGTAATAGTCCTGATAGCGACACCAGCGCAGGCGGATGGTTGCGGCGATCATTTTGCCAAACCGATTGTTATCGACGGCTTGCTTCAAGTATTGAATGGCCGGGTTGTAGCGGTTTTGGAACACCACGCCGTACATCAGGGATTTTTCTTGCGCCAGGCGGTCAAGTTCCCGGCCTTGTTCCGGTATGAGCGTGATTGGTTTTTCGACAAGCGTATTGAAACCATGTCCCAGCGATAATTTCGCATGTTCATAATGCAGCCCGCTGGGGGTCAACACGAACACCAAGTCAGCGGTGGTCGCATCCAGCATGCTCTCAAGATTCGTAAACGGCTTGGCCTGAAAATTTTCTGCGAACCGGTTGGCCTTATCACCGTCCAGATCGCAACAGGCGACGACTTGAAATTCTGAGACCACGCCTGACTTGAGGATTTTCACATAGTGATCGGCAACGCGCCCACAGCCGATCACCGCGATTTTAATGGGCGCAGCCATCAGGACTTGGGTTTCTGGGCGGCGCCAACCGGCAGGCCGCTGTCTTGATCATTGTGCACTTCGACGCCAGCCAGGGGCTCGACAATCTCATGAAGCCCTATTCGTTCGCCCAAGCGCGCGCCGCCGCGAATGATCGACGGCAAGGTCACGTTGGCCAATCCTATCAAGGCGATATAGGCGGTTTTGGATTTCAGGTGTCTGGGCATGAACCCGTCACCCACATCGGTAATATCCTCGCCGTCCTTAAGCCAAATGTGGCGCTGCTCCGGCCTGGCGGCGACCACGCTTTCCAGGCCTTCATTGGTCATCCGACGGATCATTTCATCAAGTAGACCGGCGGGCCGGAAGGGGTACGTCTCTTCGATCATCACCACGATATCGGGGAAGACTCCGGCATCTTCCAAACTCTCCAGTGTAAACCTGAACACTTCGACGACGTCTGCGTATTCCGCGGATAAACTTTCGGGGCGCAAGAAGGTGTGGGCGCACCCGGCGTCCTGGGCGATCTTCAAGTGCTCTTCGTTATCGGCGGCGACCACTACATGAGAAATCAGTTCCGATGCCAAGGCGTTCTCTATGGAATATTCCAACAGGGGACGGCCGCCGTAATGCACGACCGGTGATTTGACCGGCAGCATGGCGACGATGTTCATATTGGCGGGATCCATCTGGGCGGCATTGTCCGACCAATTTTCGATGCCCTCCATGACCATGACGACATCGCGGACGCGTTCGGCGCTTTGATTGTGGTGAATACCGTGATGGTGATAGACGCTGGCGTCGGGCTCGTAGACGATTTTGTAGCCAGCCGCGATCACCTGTTGGCCCCACACGCGGTCTTCAATATTTGTGGCGGTTTCCGAAAACGGAAACTTCTCCCAGGTATCGCGGCGGAACGCTGAGTTGGCGTTGTGGAAGAACGGGTCCTTCCGCTGCACCTTCTTGTCCAGGCCGAACACGGTGATCAGATCGCGCTTGTCGTAATCGGTTGAAAAACTCAGCGGTTCCTGACGGCCGTATACGCCGGCCACTTTCGCGTCATCCAAATCTGCAATCAAGTTCGCCAGCCAGTTTTCATCAACCGGTATGCAATGCGCGGAAATGCAAATGATGATCTCGCCTTTGGACGCGCGAATGCCGTCGTTGATGGCCTGGCCGGGGATGAACTTGTCGATGTTAATCAGGACGACATCGAATTCCTTTGCCCTCTCGACGGTCTTGTCGGTGCTGTTGTTGTCAACCAGGATAACTTCGAAATTTGTGTATGTCTGGGTCTGGATGGCGCGCAAACACGGGCCGATCCAGCGTTCCTCGTTAAATGCGCGGATGATGATCGATACCAATCCACTCATTTTATTGAGACCCTCCCCCGCCAACGAATTTTCCAGCCTTCTTGCGATATAGCATCATTTGTTCGGCAAGGAAAAACGACTCCTCGTCATGGATATCAATATCCGTCGCCGGATCATCGTTAATGACAATGTCGATTTTGTCACCGATCCTGCGCCCTTCGCGCCATAGCCACGCCCGGCTGGCCGATGTCAGGCCGGTATCTTCGCGGTAAATGGCCTTTTGAACCTGGCGCGACGCGTAAGCATTCATCCAGGGCTTCAGCCGCTCATAGGCGCCGTCGTCGTTTTCCATCCAATATTTTTTGTGCGTGGCATGGCCGGCAAACACGCTTTCCAATTCGGGGTTCTGTCGAAGGCGTGTTACCGCCTCGACCAGCCATTGCGGTTGGCGGAAAAGATCCGTGCAGGTCAAGAACACACAAATTTCAAATTGCCGGCCGATCATCTCCTCATAGGTCAGCAACGCGTGGCGAAGCGTATCCTCGGTCGTCGCCAAGTCCGTGGCGATATCGGCGGGACGGATAAACGGCACCTCGGCACCGGCGGCAGCGGCAAGATCGGCGATCTCTTGATCATCGGTGGTGACAATGGTCGTGCCCACAACCCCGCTTTCGATGGCGGCGCGAACCGGGTAGGCGATCAGCGGTTGGCCCGCCAACGCCAGCGTGTTCTTTCTTGGCAATCCCTTCGACCCGCCACGGGCCGGGATCACGCAAAGCACGTCTTCCTTACTCATTTATACCTCGACCATTCCCGGCTGGCTTAATTGGCATGCATACTATTCAGAAAATTATGAGGCCCCAGCATGTTCGTTTAGTTCAAACAAACTCTTAACATCTTGCCAGTGATTGGTGTCCCACGCCGGCTCAACTTTCGTATCGGCATGGCGACAAAGAGCCTGCAAATTATTTCTATTCCGCACAGTAAATTCTCGGTCAAACCGAACAGGCGCCAATCCCGCCCGTCGGCACAAATGTCCCAAAGATTGTTCAGAAAAATACCACAAGTGCGGCGCCATGAACCGGTCGTGGGTTGGTGCCAGGTCGCAGAAGTCATGGACGTCCGGCACCTCAACATACAAATATCCATCCGCCGACAGGTCGCTTTTCGCTTGTCTCAAAAATTCGACCGGGTCGGCAACGTGTTCCAAAACCTGGACCATCGAAATCAAGTCGAACTGATGGCCAAACAAGCCTGCCTCATAGGAACATGAGCGGACGTCCGACTTCAGGCGCCTCCCGGCGAGTTCGGCGAAATTCGGCGTCGGCTCGACCCCATGTGCGATCCAATCGGGGTGCCGTCTCAAAAAGCTATGCAACAACAACCCACCGCCGCATCCGATATCTAAAATTTTGCCGCCGTCAGCGGCGCCAACAGCCCCCGCCTTATTCAGCCATTCGACTTTCTTGAAGTTTTCACTTTCTTCGGGTGGGTACGACGAAATGCGGTCAAAATACGCATCTGGGGTTTCGCCCCGAAATTCGTTCAGCCGGTAATCGCGGTACAGCCCGTCCATATCGCCAGGCCCCAACTGTGGTGTCTGAGAGACAAACCCACAGCCTCGGCAAACCATCCATTTCGATGCACTTGGCCCTTCCGCTTTGCCGATCAAATGGAGATAGGGATCATCGGCGGTTTGTTCGAAAAGAAACTCAAACGCCGATGATTGGCAGCAATAGCAGCGATCTACCTCGATCATGTGATCATTATTCCTTCAAATCCAGCCGACATCGTGCCGTCCGTATGAACCGGCGCTACGCATTCACCGATCCATCAATATATTCATCCAGCGCATGGGAAAGCGCCGTCATGCAATCATTCCAATCGTCACCGTGGCGCCGGTAATACGTTTTCGTCGTCGGCGCCCAGGGATCATAAGGTAAATCCATCACCGTGTTATTATAGGGGCCGGAATAGTTAAACACCGGTTTACCCAGCGCGCCCACGAACGTAATGATCCAACACCGGCACGACACGACGGCATCAAGCGCCGAAATCATTGCGGCCGTTTCCTCGGCGTCATTCTTGATATCCAAATCCTCGAAGGTATGGATAGTGCAGCCGAATTGTTCGCGCGCACCGGCGATCTCTTCTTCGCAATCACCGGCCTGCAAGTTGACGAACGTGTATTTTCCACCGCCCAGAACGGCCGCCCAATCCGTTAATGAATTGCTTTGCGGCCGTTTGCGCCACGACATGTTAAGTGAGCGCCAGCAAATTCCAATTTTCGGCTTGGCCGAGAGATCAGAGAAACGCTGGCGCCATTCGAGCACCCGACTTTCATCGGGAACCAAATAGTGCCCTGTCGACGGGAATGCGGAGAGATCATTTCGATACCGGCCCGCCATGCTCATCATGGGGAGATGGCAAACCGCACCGTCATGATCGGGGCGATCAAGACTCTCCACACGTACATCCAGGCCTGGGAATGATCTGACGAATAATGAATGCAGGCGCGGCGAACATTCCCAAACGATATTTTCAACGCCAACTTCGCCGATGGCATCCGAGATGCAACTCGCGTAACGAATTTCATCGCCGATGCCCTCTTCGCGCCAGATCAGCAGTTTTCCGCCCTCCAGAGGTTCACCGGTCCACCTTGGCATGTTGGGCAAAACTTTCCGGCTGCCTGGCCGTTCGTAAAAAAACCGGCGTTCCATCAACTTCCACGATTCGCCGATCTTGCCGGAACATCGATACAAGCCGCCCAAATTAGCTGCGGTAAATCCGTCTTCGGGCGCCAACTCATACGCCTTCTCCGCCGGCTCGACGGCTTGGTCTATTAACCCTTGGTAGGCGAGAACTTCCGAATATCGTAATTGGATTTCGACATTGTCCGGATATAACG
>Ga0233433_10004373_pt1 | contig 10926 bp, 9 predicted proteins | sample SI_122_August201_5_FD_179868 | JGI IMG/M metagenome (GOLD analysis project Ga0233433, IMG submission 179868) | Seawater microbial communities from Saanich Inlet, British Columbia, Canada - SI_122_August2016_100_MG | ecosystem: Environmental > Aquatic > Marine > Inlet | place: Canada: British... | reverse complement strand
AGCGAAAAAAGTGCCCATCGTTGTCGGCGGCACCGGGCTTTACTTAAAAGCGCTGATGGAAGGGTTGTCAGATATTCCTGACATCCCTGTCGAGGTGCGGGAAGCCGCGCGGCGATTCCGGATCGAGCAGGGCAACGACGCACTCTACGCCAGCCTCAAAGAGAAAGACCCAGACGGCGCGGCCAAGCTCAAGCCGAAAGACCGGCAGCGTATCCTTCGGGCGTGGGAAGTGGTTGAGGCCACCGGCACGCCGCTTCATGTCTGGCAACAAAAGGCCAAGGCCAAGCCGTTGATCGAAGCGCGGTACATCAGCGTCTTGTTTCAGCCCGACCGCGAAGACCTCTATAGCGCCTGCAATAGCCGGTTAGAGGCCATGGTCGAGGCCGGTGCTCTCGACGAAGTTAAGGCATTGGTGGCTAGAGACCTTGATCCCGCGCTTCCTGTCATGAAAGCCCTGGGTATTCCTGACCTGGCGGCTTTCCTGCGTGGTGATAGGAGCCTCGAGGACGCTGTAACCAAGGCTCAGCAACACACACGCAACTATGCTAAGCGGCAAATGACCTGGTTTAGAGGTCAATTTAATGCGCAAGAGACGCTTGGCGCGCAATATTCAGAAAGTATTTTTAACGAAATCTTTCCTAAAATTCGTCAAAATCTGTTGACCTAAGCTATGGGGCTTGATAGTTACCCTCGCTTTCCGCCTCCCATCGGAGGCGGTTTGTCTTTTTATGGAATAGAAACGCGCCGAAACCCTAGATCGAGAGCGCGCAGGAACGGATTACGATGCCACGGGATACAATAGACGGCCGGCAGATGCTCGGCGCCCGCATAATTCTCAAAGCCCTCGAAGAGCAGGGCGTTGAGGTCGTGTTTGGGTATCCTGGCGGCGCTGTTTTGCCGATCTATGATGAGATTTTTAAGCAGAACCGTATCCGCCATATTCTGGTGCGCCACGAACAAGGCGCGGTTCATGCGGCTGAAGGTTATGCCCGTTCGACCGGTAAGGTCGGTGTGGTGCTAGTGACCTCAGGCCCCGGCGCGACCAATGCTGTGACCGGCCTGACTGATGCCTTGATGGATTCCATACCGGTGGTCTGTTTGACCGGCCAGGTGCCGACGCACTTGATTGGTAATGATGCATTCCAGGAAGCCGACACGATTGGCATTACCCGCCCGTGCACAAAACATAACTACCTGGTGAAAGATCCGAACGATCTGGCCAAGACGATTCACGAAGCGTTTTACGTGGCGCGGTCTGGTCGGCCCGGCCCGGTCGTGGTCGATCTCCCCAAAGACGTGGTCATGGAGAAAGGTGCCTATGCGACGGCACCGCGCGGGATCAAACGCCAGCAGCACAAAACCTATCGTCCGGCGCACACGCCTGATCCGGCGTCCATTAATGCCGTGGTTGATCTTATGGTCAACGCCGAGCGCCCATTGTTCTATACGGGCGGTGGCGTCATCAACGCTGGCCCAGGCGCGTCTAAAACGCTGACCGACTTGGTAAAGGATACAGGCTTTCCTATTACCTCGACGCTGATGGGTCTGGGCGCTTATCCGGCGTCTGGTCCGAAGTGGCTTGGCATGGTCGGCATGCATGGCACCTATGAATCCAATATGGCGATGCATGGCTGCGACGTGATGATCAACATCGGTGCGCGCTTCGATGACCGTGTGACCGGCAACCTGAAATATTTCTCACCCGGTTCTAAGAAGATTCATGTCGACATCGATCAGTCGTCGATCAACAAGAACGTCATCGTTGATATTCCGGTTGTTGGCGATGCCGGTGTGGCGTTGAAGGCTATTTTCAAAGCCTGGAAGGCCCGCACGACCCGTCCCAAGGCGAAGGCGATGAAAGCGTGGTGGGCTGATATCGAACGGTGGAAAGCCAAGGATTGCTTGAGTTACACCCAAACGGGGTCGGTGATTAAACCGCAGTACGCCATCCAACGGCTGTTCGAGCTGACCAAGAAACGTGACACCTTTATCACCACGGAAGTCGGTCAGCATCAGATGTGGGCGGCGCAATTCTGTCGTTTTGATAAGCCCAACCATTGGCTGACCTCGGGTGGTCTCGGCACAATGGGCTATGGCTTACCGGCCGCCATTGGCGCGCAAATTGGCAATCCCAAAGGGTTGGTGGTTGATGTCGCCGGTGAGGCCTCCATCTTGATGAATATTCAGGAACTATCGACGGCCGTGCAGTACCGGCTTCCGGTTAAGGTGTTCATCATCAACAACCAATACATGGGGATGGTTCGCCAGTGGCAGGAGCTTCTTCACGGCGGTCGATATGCTGAAAGTTATACGGATTCATTGCCCGACTTCGTCAAGTTGGCCGAGGCTTATGGTATGACTGGCTTGCGCGTGCAGGATCCAGCCAAAGTTGATGACACTATCAAAGAGATGATGGCGATTGATGGTCCGGTGATTGTCGATGTGTGTGTCGATCAAAAGGAAAACTGCTATCCCATGATCCCGTCGGGCGCGGCTCACAATCACATGCTTCTCGGCCCCGAAGATGAGGGCGAGCAAAAGATTACTGGAGCAGGGATGGCTCTGGTTTAGAGCCAAGCCCCAATTGGAGCGACTGCCGTGAGCAGCAATATATATGAAGGCTCGGTGCCGGTATCGGTGCTGAAAGATACGGACGTTTACCGCCACACCATTGCGGTGCTGGTCGACAACGAGGCCGGTGTGCTGGCGCGCGTCGTTGGCTTGTTTTCCGGTCGTGGCTACAACATTGAGAGCCTGACTGTTTCTGTCGTGGACGAAGACGCGCAGCTCTCGCGGATCAATTTGGTGACCTCTGGGACACGCCAGATTGTCGAGCAGATCAAGGCGCAGCTTGGGCGTTTGGTGCCGGTTCATACCATTAAAGATCTAACTGACGAGGGTCCCTCGGTCGGCCGTGAGCTGGCCCTGGTCAAAGTTGATGGCACCGGCGAAGTGCGGGTCGAAGCCCTGCGCATCGGCGACATCTTCCGTTGTAACGTGGTTGATTCAGCCCCTGACTCCTTTGTTTTTGAGGTGGTTGGCACATCAGAAAAGATCGATGCCTTTATCGGTTTGATGAAGCCGTTGGGCTTGGTTGAAGTGTCCCGAACCGGCGTCGCGGCGATTGCCCGTGGGGCCGGCGGTATGGTCGACGATGCTCTTCCCAAGCCAAAGGCCACACCCAAGAGGAAGAAGGCGACCAAAAAAGTCGCCAAGAAAGCCTCGCCTAAACGCAAAAGCGCCGCTAAGAAGGCGCCAACATCCTCCAAGAAGAAGCGTTAATCAGAACGCGAAGACCTCGAAAGGACGAAATTATGCGCGTGTATTACGATCGCGACGCCGATGTGAACATCATCAAGGGCAAGAAAGTTGCCGTCATTGGCTACGGCTCCCAGGGCCACGCCCATATCCTCAATATGCGCGATTCCGGCGTTGCCGACGTCTGTGTTGGCTTGCGGGAAGACTCCAGCAGCCGCAAGAAGGCTGAGGGCGAAGGCCTCAAAGTTATGAACCCAGCCGAAGCGTCTGCTTGGGCTGATGTGGTCATGATGCTGACCCCAGACGAGTTGCAGGGCGACATCTACCGCGCCGATATTGAGCCGAACCTTAAAGAAGGTGGTGCACTGGCATTCGCGCATGGACTGAACATTCACTTCAACCTGATCGAAGCCCGCAAGGATCTCGACATCTTCATGGTTGCGCCAAAGGGTCCAGGCCATACGGTTCGCTCAGAATACGACCGTGGTGCTGGCGTACCGTGTTTGGTCGCTGTCGCGCAGGATGCCTCTGGCAATGCCATGGATATCGCGCTGTCCTACGCGTCTGCCATCGGTGGTGGCCGTGCCGGGATTATCGAAACAACCTTCCGCGAAGAATGCGAAACGGATCTGTTTGGTGAGCAAGCGGTGCTTTGTGGCGGCCTGTCCCACCTCATTCGTGCTGGCTACGAAACCTTGGTTGAAGCTGGGTATGCCCCGGAAATGGCCTATTTCGAGTGCCTTCATGAGGTCAAGCTTATCGTCGACCTGATGTATGAAGGCGGCATGGCCGATATGCGCTACTCGGTTTCGAACACGGCTGAGTACGGGGATTATGTCTCCGGCCCCCGCGTCATTACTGACGAAACCAAGGCTGAAATGAAGAAGATCCTCACCGACATTCAGGATGGTCGTTTTGTTCGTGACTGGATGAGTGAATGTCAGGCTGGTCAGCCGAGCTTTAAAGCGACCCGGCGTAATTGGTCCGAGCATGGCATTGAGGAAGTTGGCGAACGGCTCCGAGCTATGATGCCGTGGATCGGTGGCGACAAGGCTCTGGTGGATAAAAGCCGGAACTAGAACGACGCATCTCATTAGAAAAAAGGGGCCGATATCGGGCCCCTTTTTTTGTGCCTATTTCTTAAGGACTTAAACGCAATTTAACCCTTTTTCGTGCTAAGTTATTGACTTCGTGGGTGGAACGTACTTTTAAGGCATCGGTAATGCCGGTTTTGGGGTGTCCAGAACCGGTTTCGAACAAGGATAAGCAGGTGATCAATCCGGTCACAAGGACACAAAACCACATCATTTCTGCCGATATTTCGGCGGACGTGTCTGCGTGTGGGCGTGTTTTGACCGTTCTCGGCCTGCTTCTCACAGACCTGGGTCTGCGACTTAACAGCCCCTGAGCGTCGTTCATTACGAGCGACTGACGTTCAGGGGATCAAGCGCAGCACTGTTGTCGCTCGAACGAGCCTTCGTACAAAAACCCCAGTCGTGAGAAATATAATGAACACCAACCGAGTCATCATTTTTGACACCACCTTGCGCGATGGCGAACAGTCGCCCGGCGCATCCATGAACCGTGAAGAAAAGGTGCGTATCGCTAAATTACTGGAAGCGATGCGTGTCGATGTTATTGAGGCTGGCTTTGCCATCGCCTCCCAAGGCGATTTTGAAGCCATCAAAGCCGTGGCCGAAGTTGTTAAAGATTCAACCGTGGCCAGTCTGGCCCGTGCCGCCAAAGGCGATATCCAACGGGCTGCGGATGCTATCAAGCCGGCCAACAGCGGCCGCATCCATACCTTCATCTCAACCTCGCCGCTCCACATGAAATACAAGCTGCAGATGGAGCCGGAAGCGGTCTATGACGCTGTCATCGATAGCGTCAAGTTTGCACGCCAATTTACCGATGACGTTGAATGGTCGGCGGAAGATGGGTCGCGTACAGAGCATGATTTCTTGTGCCGATGTGTTGAGGCGGCAATCGAAGCTGGCGCCAAGACGATCAACATCCCTGACACAGTCGGCTATTCGGTGCCCGACGAGTACAACAAGCTGATCACTATGTTATTTAACCGTGTGCCCAACATCGATCAGGCGATCATCTCGGTCCATTGCCACAATGATTTAGGGTTGGCAGTCGCCAACTCCTTGGCTGCAGTCCAGGCCGGAGCCCGGCAAGTTGAATGCACCATCAATGGTCTGGGTGAGCGGGCAGGCAATGCGGCTTTGGAAGAAGTCGTCATGGCCCTGCATACGCGCCAGGATCACATGCCGTTCGAAACCAATATCGATACGCAGATGATCACCAAAGCGTCCCATATGGTTTCCACTGTGACCGGCTTCCCGGTTCAGCCTAACAAAGCCATCGTTGGGGCCAACGCGTTCGCTCACGAATCAGGCATTCATCAGGATGGCGTTCTTAAACACGCCGAAACCTACGAAATCATGACGCCTGAATCAGTTGGCTTGAAGAAGTCCACCCTGGTTATGGGCAAGCACTCAGGTCGCCATGCCTTCAAGGAGAAATTGCGGGAGCTAGGTTACACGCTCGGCGACAATGCGATGAATGACGCTTTCAAGCGGTTCAAGGATTTGGCTGACAAAAAGAAGGATGTCTACGATGAAGACATCGTTGCGATCGTCGATGACGAGGTCCGCGACAATGATCACATCAAGTTTGTGTCATTGCAGGTGGTCTGTGGGTCCAAAGTTGAGCATCAAACGGCCGAGTTAGAGCTCGAAGTTGATGGCCAGATCGTAGCCACCACTGCCGAGGGCGATGGTCCTGTCGATGCGACATTTAACGCGATCGAGGCGTTGACCTATGACACGCAACATCTGCAGCTCTATCAAGTCCACGCGGTGACAGAAGGGACGGATGCGCAAGCAGAAGTGACTGTGAGGCTTGAAGAAGACGGCAAAACAGTTATGGGGCAGGGCGCCGACACAGATACCTTGGTCGCCTCGGCCCGGGCTTATGTAAATGCGCTTAACAAATTGATGGTCAAGCGTGAGAGAACGGCTCCTGAAGCGGTGGCGGTATAAGGCTTATGCTGCACGTTGACGCGAGTCTGAATTAGAGGGATACACGGGGCGTCCGGCGGTTTAGCCAAAAATGGCAGCCGTCCGGACGTTTCGAACGTTTACAACACGGGCGTTGGGACTATGGGTTCCAGCGGCAACGAATAGAGAGACAGAGTTTATGTTCGCGAGTTTGTTTGGGTGGCTTTCCGCCGATATGGCAATCGATCTTGGGACCGCAAATACGCTGGTCTATGTGAGGGGCCGGGGCATCGTCTTGAACGAACCCTCAGTGGTTGCTCTTCAGGAAGAGAAAGGCCGCAAGATCGTCCGTGCGGTTGGCAATGAGGCCAAGCAAATGCTCGGCCGTACTCCTGGAACGATCCAAGCCATTCGCCCGCTGCGCGACGGGGTCATCGCTGACTTTGAAGTGGCGGAAGAAATGATCAAGCACTTCATTCGCAAGGTTCACAACCGCAAGGGTTGGGCCAGCCCCATGGTGGTGATTTGCGTTCCATCAGGATCGACGGCAGTGGAACGGCGTGCCATTCAAGAATCTGCTGAGGCGGCGGGTGCCCGTAAAGTGTACCTCATTGAAGAGCCTATGGCCGCCGCGATCGGTGCTGGTCTACCGGTGACAGAGCCAACGGGGTCTATGGTTGTCGATATCGGCGGTGGCACGACGGAGGTCGCGGTGCTGTCTCTGGGTGGCATCGTTTATGCGCGGTCTGTCCGCGTCGGTGGCGACATGATGGACGAAGCCATCATCAATTACATTCGCCGTCACCATAATCTTTTGGTTGGGGAAAGCTCGGCTGAGCGAATCAAGAAAGAGATTGGCTGTGCCTGCCCGCCTGAAACCGGCGACGGCGAGACCATCGAAATTAAAGGCCGTGACTTGATGAACGGTGTGCCGAAGGAAATTATCATCAGTCAGCGCCAGATCGCGGAAGCGCTTGCCGAGCCAGTCACGGCGATTATCGACGCGGTCAAAGTGGCCCTTGAGCATACGGCGCCCGAACTGGCTGCCGATATCGTCGACAAGGGTATCGTGCTTACGGGTGGTGGCGCGATGCTTACCAATTTGGATTTTGTTTTGCGTCATGCCACGGGCCTGCCGGTTTCCATTGCCGATGAGCCGCTCAATTGTGTCGCGCTTGGCACCGGAATGGCCCTTGAGCAAATGAAGCTTATGCGTGGTGTGTTAACCTCTATGTACTAAGACAAGTACGTGGGGAGCCTATTAAACGCGATGGCATCACAGGTGCTCGCGTAACGGAGGGACGACAGTGAAGCAACCGACGGGACAAATATCCCGGCTAGGGACATTTAAGTACCTAGCGCAGCGGTTCGCCTTTCTCAGCCTGATTGGGCTGACCTTCGCCCTTATGCTCATTGGCAAAGCGGATACGGTCATCGTTGAGCGTGCCCGTATGGCTGTATCTGACGCGGTTACGCCTATCCTTCGTGTTATGGCCGAGCCGGCGGCTACAATTTCTCAGTTTGTCACAAACCTTCAAGAGCTTGGCGCAATCCGTGAGCAAAATGCTGGATTGCGAGAGACCAACGCCCGTTTGCTTGAATGGCAAGCCGTGGCCCAGAAGCTCGAAAATGAAAACCGCCAGTTACGCGCCCTGCTGGAGACGGTGAATGAACCAGCGGCGCGCGCCGTGTCAGCTCGTGTTGTCGCCGATTCCGGCGGTGCTTTTGCCCAGAGCGTGTTGATCACCGCGGGTGGTCGCGACGGGGTGGCCAAGGGCCAAGCTGTGGTAACCGGAGAAGGGTTGGCCGGTCGGGTCACACAGGCCGGCTTTCGGTCTGCACGAGTCTTACTCATTACCGACATCAACTCCCGCATCCCGGTTCGTGTTGGGGAAGCGGGAGATCGGGCCATTTTGGCTGGGAATAATTCAGCGCGCCCAAGACTAATTTACCTTGGCGTTAAATCGGCGATTGCGCCGGGCGACAGAATAGTGACGTCCGGTGACGCAGGCGCATTCCCCCCGGGTCTTCCTGTTGGCCGCGTGGTTGTCGCTGATGAGGCGTCGGCTGTGGTCGAACCATTTGTCGCACGGGACAGACTGCAATACGTCGAAGTGCTTGATTTTGGTTTGACCGGAATTCTCGCTGATACGGTCGGGGTAAAATGACGGGCATCGCGCAACGGCGGACGCCCTGGCAAAAGTTCGAAGCGCGCGCGCGCAATATTCTTCCCTTTGGTTTAACCGTAGTCGTGATGCTGTTCGGCCTCACCCCGACTTACGTGCCTGGTCTGTCGCAGATCACACCATTGTATACGCTTGTGGCCATTTATTTCTGGGCGATTTACCGGCCCGACCTGCTTGGTTACGGGCTCGCCTTTGCCATCGGCATCCTTGAAGATTTATTGACCGGTGCGCCGCTTGGCGTTGGTGCTCTAACTCTTCTGCTTACGCAGTGGGTGGTTTTCAATCAGCAAAAGTTTTTCCATGCAAAAACGTTTGCAATTACGTGGTTCGCGTTCGTGCTTGTCGCGTTCGGCGCGGTGTTGCTGAAATGGTTTTTCATTGGTGTCGTGGCCGACGGTGGCTTCACCCCATTTGGTGATTTGTTTGCGGCCTATCTCATTACACTCGCTATCTATCCCATAATCGCGTGGCTGTTTTCAAAAGCCCAAACCGGTTTGTTGGTTGAGCCATGATTATTAATCGTGACAACGATCGCATCCGTTTGTTCAATCGTCGCGCCGTGGTTCTCGGGGGTGGGCAATCATTATTGGTCTCAGCGCTCGTCGGCCGGATGTACTATCTGCAAGTGATCGAAGCCGATCGCTACCGGATGTTGGCGGAAGAGAACCGGATTAACCTGAGACTCTTGCCGCCACCGCGCGGGCGGGTACTGGACCGGTTCGGTGAACCCTTAGCCGTCAATCGGCAGAATTTCAGAGTTCTTATCGTCTCCGAACAAACCCGAGACCTGGCTGCCACATTGGACGCCTTGGCCGACGTTATCGATCTATCCGAGTACGACCGCGACCGGGTGCAAAAGGAAGTGCGCCGCCGCCGAAGTTTTGTGCCGATCACCGTGCGTGAAAATTTAGACTGGGAAGAAATGGCGCGCATTCAAGTGAATGCTCCGGATCTTCCAGGCGTCATCGTTGATGAGGGCCTTACCCGTCACTATCCCCAGACACAAACCGCAGCGCATGTGCTGGGTTATGTCTCAAGTGTCGACGAAGATGACTTGACCGGAGATCCACTTCTCCAGCTTCCAGGGTTTCGGATCGGCAAAGCCGGAATGGAACAAAAGTTTGATCTCGCTTTACGCGGCGCGGGTGGCACCAGTCAGGTGGAGGTCAATGCGGTCGGTCGTGTCATTCGCGAACTGGAACGAAAAGAAGGTGAAGCCGGAACGGATCTGATGCTCACGCTGGATGAGCGTTTGCAGCGGTACACCTCTGAACGGTTGGGTGCGGAAAGCGCAGCCAGTGTGGTTATGGATATCCATACCGGCGAAGTGTTGGTGATGGCGTCGACCCCAAGTTACGACCCGAACGCGTTCAACCGCGGCCTGACCCAGCGGGAATGGAATGCCTTGTCTGGTGATCCACGCGCGCCAATGACCAATAAGGCTATTTCCGGCCAATATTCTCCGGGGTCTACTTTTAAAATGATCGTCGCTCTTGCCGCGCTCGAGCAGGGCGCGATTACGCCGGAACAGACGGTCTCCTGTAAAGGGTATACGGACTTAGGGAACCGGCGGGTTCACTGCTGGGAAAAACGCGGCCACGGTGCCATGGATATGGTCCAGGCGATTGCCCAGTCTTGTGATGTCTATTTTTATGAAGTGGCCGGGCGAGTTGGTGTCGATCGAATTGCCGAGATGGCCAATCGCCTCGGCCTTGGTTCATCCACGGGTGTTGGTCTAGCCGGAGAACGCGCTGGTTTGATCCCCACCGAAGCGTGGAAACGCGCCACATTGGGTGAAACCTGGCAGAAGGGGGATACTTTTAACGTTGGTATCGGTCAGGGCCACGTTCTGACGACCCCGCTGCAGTTAGCTGTTATGACCGCCCGCCTGTCGACGGGCTTGGCGGTTGAACCGGTGCTGACCCGTCAGGTGATGATTGAAGAAACAGTGGTGCAACGGCCACCCCAAGCCTTTGCCGCTCTCAACCTCGATCCCGCTCATATTGCCGTCGCGCGGCAAGGTATGTTTGAAGTGTTGAATGGGCCACGTGGCACGGCGCGGGCCTCGAAGCTTAAGCTCAAAGACGTGCAGATGAGTGGCAAGACGGGGACGACCCAAGTCAAACGCATCACCATGGCCGAACGCGAAGCCGGTCTGCCCGATAGCGATGACGTTCCCTGGAACGAACGGACCCACGCTCTGTTTGTTGCCTATGCACCAGAGGACAATCCCCGCTACGCATTGTCCGTGATTATAGAACACGGCGGCGGTGGCGCTTCTGTTGCAGCCCCGATCGCCCGTGACATCATGACCGAGGTTTTGAAACTGGATCCGTCGCGCAAACCGCGCGTGAACGACGATCAAGTCGCAGGAACGCAGCCTGGGGCGCCGGCATGACCGATACAGGTTTTCTTGCCGCACGGTTGAGGCGGGGGGATATGACCCTCACCGAAAAGCTGTGGCAGATGAGCTG
>Ga0233433_10004369_pt1 | contig 10932 bp, 9 predicted proteins | sample SI_122_August201_5_FD_179868 | JGI IMG/M metagenome (GOLD analysis project Ga0233433, IMG submission 179868) | Seawater microbial communities from Saanich Inlet, British Columbia, Canada - SI_122_August2016_100_MG | ecosystem: Environmental > Aquatic > Marine > Inlet | place: Canada: British... | reverse complement strand
TTATTCAAAGCTGGAAAGATGTCTTATGACTCTAAGCCAGTTCATGAAGGCTATATAAGCCATAGCAATAAAAAAATTGGTATCATTAAAAATAGTATATGGCAATTTCCCTTTAAAAATACTGATGAAGTAATTTATAAAGCAAATCGTTACTCAACCCTCGGTGTTTCAAAGCTTCAAGATAAAGGTATAAATGGTAGCGTACTCAAAGGCTTTATTCATGGTACCTGGTCATTTATAAAACATTATTTTTTTAAACTTGGTTTTTTAGATGGTGGTGCGGGATTTGTTATAGCTTTTGGAAACTTTGAAGGAACTTTTTATCGCTATGTAAAGTTATCAGAAGTTCAATCTGATTGGAAGCCACCAAAATCAAATATAATACAAAAAACTAATAAATGATAACCCCTATTATTATTTCTGGAGGAAGCGGAACCAGGCTCTGGCCTCTTTCTCGAAAACTTCGGCCAAAACAGTTCATTAGCATGGGTAATGATACAACTCTTTTTCAAGATACAATCTTACGCCTTCCCAAAGAAGCTAATAGCCCACTAATAATTTGTAATGAAGATCATCGGTTTTTAGCAGCTGAACAGCTTAGAGAAATTGATAAAAAATCATCAGGAATTATTTTAGAGCCTATTGGTAAAAATACCGCTCCAGCAATAGCTTTAGCTGCACTAAAACTTATTAGCTCGTCTGAGGACCCGATATTACTTGTGCTTCCAGCAGATCATATGATAGAAGATATACAATCTTTTCATGAGGCAATTAAAATAGCCGAAACTCTTGCAATTCAAAATAAACTTGTTACATTTGGAGTACTCCCAAATAAAGCGGAAACTGGCTATGGTTATATTGAAGCTGAAAAGAATTTAAACTCTAAATTCTATAATATCAAATCTTTCAAAGAAAAACCAAACCAAACAAATGCTAATAAATACTTTAAATCTGGTGAATATCTCTGGAATAGTGGAATGTTTATGTTCAAAAGTTCAATATACCTTGAAGAATTAGAAAAATTTGCACCTGAGATTCTTCATTGTTGTAAAAATTCTCTGAAAGATGAGCTGCAAGATCTCGATTTTATTCGCCTTATAAATAAGGAATTTTTCAAATGCCCCGAAATTTCAATTGATTATGCGGTTATGGAGCAAACCAAAAGTTCAGTTGTAGTTCCTTTAGATGCAAATTGGAATGATGTTGGGTCTTGGGAAAGTCTTATGAGCTCAAAATTAAAAGATGCCAAAGGAAATTTTGTTGAAGGTGATGTGATTCTAGATAACGTTGAAAACACATTTGCATACAGTTCAAGCAAATTAGTTTCAGTTGCTGGAGTTTCAGATCTAGTTATAGTTGACACAAGTGATGCTTTATTAGTTACAAGTTCAAAATATTCTCAGAATATCAAAAATATTGTAGATAAACTGAAAGATCAAAGTCGCCCTGAAGTAGTCCATCACCGAAAAGTATATAGGCCTTGGGGATATTATGACTCACTTGATGTTGGGGATGGTTTTCAAGCAAAAAGAATTTGCGTTAGACCTGGTCAAAAAATTTCTCTACAAAAACATAATCATAGATCAGAGCACTGGGTTGTAGTTAGTGGAACTGCAAAAATTACTTGTGGAGATAAAATTTATAATTTAGAAAAAAATAAATCAGTGTATATACCTAAAGGTGAAGTGCATAGACTTGAAAACCAAGGCGAAGTTGATCTAGAAATTATTGAAGTTCAAACAGGCGATTATCTAGGTGAAGATGACATCATTCGTCTTGAGGACGACTATCAAAGAAACTAAAAGCCTCTTCATATTTTGACAGAATATCATGAACTAAAATTCTGTTTACATTATCATCATCATATAAGCTAAAAGCTGAAGTATTTTTTGTTAGTAACATTTCTGGAGTAAGTCTTGCAAGAAGAGCAAGAGTATTAGCATTTACGGCTGTCGCACCATGAAGTAACCCTCCATCACAACATAAGAGTAATTTTGATTGCCTAATTACCTCAATAGTCTGATTGTAAGTAAGCCTTGCAACACAATTTAAAAAGTTATATTCTGAAAATTTTTTTAGAATTTCTAGTGATTGTTGCAATGCATTATCAGACCCAATTAAAACAATTCTTAGGTCACAATCCTGAGAAATTAATCGTTCAATTATTTCATCCCATTTTTTATAAGTTTTATATTCCCATTCACCGCCTAATGCAATTACAAGATAATTTTCAGTAACAATATCATTAATAATTAACTTGTCAGATTTTGAAATTGTTATAAAATTTTTTGCTTTCTTGTTAATTTCACCCTCGTTTAAATTATTACCAAGTAAATTATTCATTTGATGAAAACTAAAAAGAATACGATTCACCTCAGGTCCGTTAAAATAACCAAACATTCCAACATAGGGAGAATCTTTAGCAATTAATGATTTAATCTTGATGCTTCTGGTACTAAATGAATCAAGAATAACAAGACTATATTTAATATTTTGCATCTCATTTATTTGAGAAAAGACATTATTAAAAATTTCATCATCCTGGTAAATATGTTTGTTTTTTTTATTAGTAAATAAGTCAACATTTTTATTAGAAAGCATAACTCTACTTGATAAATCCATTAAGCTATCCCCAAGACTCGATGCTGATAAATTTATCCAAAGAATTTTATGGTGACTGGGAAGAATAGAAAAAGTTTCAAGATTTTTTTGACCCTTTATAACAATATAAATATACCGTTTAAAAAATTTAATAAACCGTTGATAAATAGGTTTCTTCTTTAAGTATTGATTCGTATAAGTTGGAATTACATATTTAAAAGGTAACTTATGAGTTCGATTAAATGTTAACATTTTTATACCAATAACTAACTTCATTAAAAATTTTTTCAGGCTTAATAGCATGAAGACACTCACTTCTTCCATGATTATCATTGCAACCCGCATTTCCACAGGATACACATGGAAAGGATGCTTGAAAAATTGTTACATTACCATAAGTTTGAAGTGGGCTATTTCTAGTAGTTCCAGTTTTTAAAGAGTTTGACCATGGAGACCACATAGATAAATTTGTAGGGCCATAAATTGCAAATATACGCTTGCTTTGACTTGCTGCAATGTGCATATTGAGAGTGTCCATACCAATATATGCTGAAGCAGACTTACTCAAAGCAATATACTCCTGTAATGTAGTCTCCCCAATGAAATCATAAATATTTGGCAAAGACGGTAGTGCATTTTTTATATTTAAATCAATCTGATTATTAGTTCCTGTAATTAAAATTGGAACATCTAACGAATTAAGTAGAAAAAGAAATTTATTCCTCAGATGCTTTGGATAAATTTTGTATAAATACTGTGCCGAAGGATGGAAGATAATATACTTCTTTATTCCTTTTTTATTAAGCATGCTATTAACTTTTGTATGAGCCTCAGCAGAAATTTTTATTGGCTCTTGAGTTTTTTTATGGCTAATATTTAATAAATTTAAAGGCTCTAAATTATTAAGTAATATATGCCTTGATGAATCAAAATAGTAATACATTGATAAAAAATATTTTTTCCACCATGATTTTTTGTGATTTTTTTCTACTGCACTTATTGAATTTTTACTAGCTAAAATTGCGTAAATCACACTTCTGTCACTTGATGTCAAATTAATACTTAGATCATATTTTCTAAATATAGATGAAATAAGGTTTTTCTCTTGTTTGTATCTACCAGCTTGTTTTTTTAAATATGAAAAAGTATAAATATGATTTATAAAAGGCATAGTCTTTGCAACTTGAACCGTATCATCATTAACCAATATATCAATCTCCGGTTGATTAAAATTTTCAAACAAGGCTTTAATAAGAGAAAGGCTTAATAAAACATCGCCATTCGATCTTTGAATAATCAGTAAAATTTTATTAGTATTCTTTAAAATCATTGTACGTAAAAGAACTAAAAAAAACGTATAGCAAAGATGTGTAATGCCCAAACAGGTAGCTTTCTGCAAACATAATGACAAGAAATAGCAAAGGTAGTGTAATTCCAAAATCCCTTATAAACCCACTAGGAGATAGAAAAGACTGCTTAATTTGATAATAAAAAATGGATAAAAAACTAATAAATCCAAGTAATCCTAGCTGGACCAAGATTAAATTGTACATATTGTGTGGATTGGAAGTAATAGTTCCATAATAATTATCATTTAGAATAGCTGCTTTTTGAAATTCAATTGGAAAATCCCCAGTGCCAACACCTATTAGTGGATTTTTTAAAATAATATCCCAAGAATTTTTTGCATAAGAAATTCTCTTTCCAACTGAAGAATTTTTATTCAATTCATAATCTTTTACATTTTCAATAGCATTGTCAACTCTAGTTTGAAATAAGTCACTTGAATGGTATGCTGCAAAAAATATTCCTGGGATTAAAATCATTATTGCCAATAATGATTTAATTTTATCTGAGTTGAAAAATTGAAAAATTAGAATAACTAGCATTGCAAAATACATTACTTGTCCTGCGCGCCCACCAGTGATAAACATATTAATTGTCATAGTTATTGCAAAAAAGCTGTATATAAAAAACTTTACTCTATCTAATTTTTTATTTAAGAAAATTTCATGATAAACAATATAAATTGCAATGGTTAGAATTGGATTATATGAAACATGGCTCATAAATGGAGTTGGATTCGAAGTCATATGGGCTAAATCACCTGCTCTATAGATCATTAAATTGAGAGTATCAGGTATTCTTACAACCTTAAATGGCTCAATCAACTCAAACCATAATAGGTATGAGACTACCTCAGTAAAGCTAATTGCCAGTAAAAAAGATGAGACGTAGTATTTGATATATTTTTTTTCTACAATTGTATAAAGGATGGGCAATAAAAGAATAAAGTACCACATTTTATGGAGTATCTCAAAACCCCATTGCAAATCTGAAGTCCAAATTAGCCCAACAATATGTAAAAGATAAAATATTCCACTCGCAACTATAAATTTACTACTCATTATCTTGTGATATTTCAACTTATAGTTACCAGAAAAAAGCCAAATTAAAACTATTAAGACAATAATTAGATTTGCCCCAAAGACTGTCAAAGGAATAAGAAAGGCTAAAAAAACTAATAAAAGTTGATACACTTTATTTAAGAAAATTTGATTTCGCATACCATCCCTTATTTAAAAATTTTGAGTAGTAACTTTAATTAAAATTGATTATACTTACATTAAATTATGGCTATTAAGACAATTTTTCTTGACCGTGATGGTGTCATTAATCATGAGGTAAACTACCTTTATAAAATAAGTGATTTTAAATTTATTGATGGTATCTTTGAGGCCTGTATTTCTTTTAAAAAATTAGGCTATCAGATTATAATCGTATCAAATCAATCAGGTATTGCTAGAGGATATTACTCTGAGGATGATTACCAAAATTTAACAAAGTGGTTGATAAATCAATTTAAAGAAAAAAAAATTAATATACTCGATTCATTTCATTGCCCTCATAGTCCGAATGATAATTGTAGCTGCAGAAAACCAATGCCTGGAATGTTTTTGGCAGCCAAAAAAACTTACGATATTGATATGAAAAGATCTTGGATGATTGGCGACAAAGAAACAGATATCCAAGCTGCTATAGCATCTGGAATTGGTAACACTATCCTAGTAAGTAGTGGACACATAATCAATACAGAATCTTCCGTAGCAAATTTCTTTCTTGCTTCAATTAAAGAATCTAGTCAGATAATAAGAAACTAAATATTGATCTATCGAATATTATTTCTATTTAAATAGTTAATTATCATTAAATATATCTCGTGTATATACTTTTGACATGACATCACTTATCTCGGCTGAAGTTCGGTTTGCAATTATTAGATCTGATATATTTTTAAACTCATTTAGATTTGATAAAACTCTTGCCCCATTAAAAGTTTTGTTTGTAATTGAAGGTTCATAAATTAAAATTTCAATATTATTATCTTGCAACCGCTCAATAACTCCAATAATAGAAGAGTCTCTATAATTATCTGAGTTAGACTTCATAATAAGACGATAAATACCAACCAATTTTGGTTTTTTCTTAATAATGGAATCAGCAATAAAGTCTTTACGTGTTGAGTTGGAGTTAACAATTGCAGTGATTATATTATTGGGTACATTTTTATAATTAGCTAAAAGCTGCCTGGTATCTTTTGGTAGACAATATCCACCATAACCAAAAGATGGGTTGTTATAGTCTGTACCAATTCTCATATCCAGTCCAACTCCATCAATTATTTGTTTGCTATTCAAATTGTGAACTTCAGCATAAGAATCTAACTCATTAAAGTATGCAATTCGCATAGCAAGATAAGCATTAGAAAATAATTTAATTGCCTCTGCTTCAGTTGAGTTTGTCATTAATACTTCTATATTATCTTTATGAGCACCTTCAACTAGAAGATTAGCAAAGGTCTTTGCGCGTTCAGATTTTTCACCAACAACTATCCTAGAGGGATAAAGATTATCATGAAGAGCCCTACCCTCTCGTAAGAATTCTGGTGAAAAAATAATATCATTAAAATTTAACTTTTTCTTCAAGGACTTAGTGAAACCAACAGGAATAGTTGATTTAATTACAATAATTGCAGTTGAATTAATTTCAATAACATCTTGAGCTACTAGCTCAACAGTTTTGGTATCAAAATACTGTGTTACAGAATCATAGTCAGTTGGGGTAGCAATAATAACAAAATCAGCATCTTTAATGGCTTCATTTTTATTCGTCGTAGCTTTTAGATTGAGATTTTTTTTCTTTAAAAAATCCTTAATTTCATCATCATCAATTGGAGATTCAAAACGATTCAACAAATTTATTTTTTCAGGCACTATATCAAGAATTATAACGCTATTATTTTGAGCTAATAAAATAGCATTAGATAGCCCAACATAACCTGAGCCTATTATTGTAATGTTCATTTAGAAACACTTAAAATTAAAGTTGCTATTTTAGCAATTTCATTGGAATCTATTTTTGAAATTGAATAATCATTTTTATTTATTTTCAATGGATTTACTATTGAGTCAGAATTAATAATTTTATTAAGCTTTGTTTCATAAGTGTTTCTATATCCTGGTGTACAACCAAATAAAATTACTGATGGAACGTTTAGCCCCCAAGCAATATGACTTGGGCCAGTATCCGATCCAATTATTAAATCAGATTGTTTAATTAAAGAAATCAACTCATCTAAGGATAATTTTTTAGAAATATTTACACTTGGATATAATTTCTTAATCTTTTTAGCTGTCAACTTTTCACTATCACTTCCCCAAATAATTATGAAATTTGCATCAATTTTTTTTATTACTTTTATATAGCCCTCTACTGGATAACATTTACAGGGATGAGAAGCTCCTGGAATTAAAACAATATTTTTCATACTTTTGGAAAAACTACTAGGTATGTATTTTTTACTTGGATATAAAAATGGATCTTTATTTTGTATCTCATTCCCTTTAAAAGTAAAATTTAATGAATTTGCAACAAGTGACAAATTACGGCAAATTATATTTTCTTTATAATCCATTTTAAATTTATGACTATAAAAGATTGATGAAATACTTTCTCTTGAAGAAGAGCGATGAAAACCAACAGTTACTTCAGAGGATATCATGCGACTTACAAATGCTGATTTTATTAGTCCCTGCATATCAATAACAATATCAAACTTTCCAAATTGACGAATTTTTTTAATTTCTTTAAAAAAAATTGGTAATGATTTTTTTTGTTTTGCTAGCTTAAAATTAACGGTATGAACTTTATTGACATTTGGATTATTAGAAAGAAGTTCTTTGTATGCCTTTTCAACTACCCAATCTATCTTTATTTTTGGATTATTTTTTTTTATAAATTGTAAAACTACCATGGCATTTACAATATCGCCTAATGCAGAGAGTTTGACTATAGCAATTTTCATGAAAACTATTTTACAACGTCATATACATTTGAAGCGCTGCATATTAAATTAATGCTTTTAATGATATAATTTTTTAAAGCTATATTAACCTCATAATTTATTTAAATGAAGTCTCAAGATAAAGAAGATTTGCCAACTAATTTCATACGTAATGTTTTAAATAAGGATCTTAAATCTGGCAAATTTACCCATATAAAGACACGCTTTCCTCCTGAACCTAATGGATATCTTCATATTGGTCATGCAAAATCTATTTGCCTTAACTTTGGAACAGCTTCAGACTATGAAGGATATTGTAACTTAAGATTTGATGATACTAATCCTAGTAAGGAGGATATTGAATATGTCAATTCTATTAAAAAAGATATTGAATGGTTAGGTTTTAATTGGGATGGTGAGGTTAAATTTAGCTCAAGTTATTTTGATAAATTTTATCAATATGCTGAGGAACTAATCTCTAAAGGCTTAGCTTATGTATGTTTTTTAAGTATTGATGAAACTCGTCAATACCGTGGAACTCTGAAGGAGTCTGGTAAAAACAGTCCATATCGAGAAACAAGTATTGAAGAAAACTTAATACTTTTTAGAAAAATGAAGGATGGAGAATTTAAAGAGGGTGAATGCGTATTAAGGGCCAAAATTGATATGTCATCTAGCTTTATGTGTATGCGAGACCCTACTCTTTATCGCATTCGATATGAAACACACCATCAAACAAACAATGACTGGTGTATTTACCCAATGTATGATTTTGCACATTGCCTTGGTGATGCAATTGAAGGTGTCACTCATTCTATCTGCACTCTGGAGTTTCAAGATAACCGTAGAATATATGACTGGATATTAGAAAATTTAGATGCCTTTAACAAGCCTGACCGACCTCATCAATATGAGTTTTCTAGATTAAATCTTGAGTATGCTACAACTTCTAAAAGAAAACTAAAACTTCTTGTAGATAATCATCATGTGTCAGGATGGAATGATCCAAGAATGCCAACAATCTCTGGACTTAAAAGAAGAGGCTATACACCAGCTTCAATTAGAGACTTTTCAGAGAGGATAGGAGTTTCGAAAGTTAATAGTCTTACTGATATGTCGATTTTAGAATCTTCAATTAGGGATGATTTAAATACATCTGCCCCTAGAGCAATGGCAGTTCTTAATCCAATAAAACTTGTGATTGAAAACTATCCTGAGGGAAAAATTGAATCTCTTAGAGCTCCTAATCATCCACAAAATGAAGAAATGGGAATGAGAGAAATATTTTTCAGCCGTTATATTTATATTGATAAAGCAGATTTCAAAGAAGAGGCACCCAATAATAAATATAAGCGCTTAGCAATTAACAAAGAGGTTCGCTTAAGAAATTCATATGTCATCAAAGCATCTCGATTTGATACAGATCAAGATGGAGAAATAAAGACTGTTTATTGCACCTATGATTCAGAGACGTTAGGCAAAAATCCAACTGATGGACGCAAAGTTAAAGGTGTTATCCATTATGTTGAATCTAGTTTAGCTATTAACGCTGAGTTTAAAATATATGACCGCCTATTCTTAGACTCAAACCCTTCTCAAGTGGATGATATGTCATCTGTACTTAACCCAGATTCACTAATTATTAAAAATGGGTATGTTGAGCCTAGCCTTCAAGATGCTGAAATTGAAAAAGCATACCAGTTTGAACGAGAGGGTTACTTTTGCAGAGATAGTGAGTCTGATGGAATAGTATTTAATAAAACTGTTGGACTTAGAGATACTTGGAATCAATAATCAATATCTTCAAGCCACTCTGAGACTTGTTTAAGTTCTGGATATTTTGTTAAATCAATCTGAAGAGGTGTAACAGATACGAAGTTGTTAGAAACTGCATGAAAGTCAGTTCCTTCTCCATTATCAGCCTCTTTACCGTTTTCTCCTATCCAATAAAAAGATGGATCTTTTAAATCTTGAATACTTGGCTCAGACTTATGACGATTTCCTAGACGTGTACTCTTAATTCCTTTAATTTCACTCATTGGAACATCAGGAACATTAACATTAATTATTGTATTGTATGCAAGTGGTGCCTTATCAATTTGAGCCACAAGCAGCTTTGCAACATCTCCAGCTGTGTCAAAGTGTTTACACTCCCAACTCGCTAATGACATTGCAATGGAGGGAAGTCCCAGAAATCTTCCTTCAATAGCCCCAGCAACTGTCCCAGAGTAAATAACATCATCTCCAAGATTTGCACCAAAATTAATACCTGTAACAACTAAGTCAATTGACTCCTTGATAAACCCACATAAAGCAAGATGAACACAATCACTCGGAGTTGCATCAATGGCATAAACATTTTTTTTGATTTGAATTGGTTTTAATGGCTTACCTATAGTCAATGAGCTACTAGCTGCTGACTTATTTTCACTAGGAGCAACAACGATAACCTCGGCAATTTCACTAAGAGAATTTGCAAGCTGAATAATTCCGTCAGCTTGATAGCCATCATCATTGCTTATAAGAATTCTCATTTAAGAGATATTTAGAGTAATTTTATCTTTATTGACGCCAACTTTAACAGTACCGCCTTGACTTAGTTTTCCAAAAAGAAGTTCGTCAGCTAGAGGCTTACGAATTTCTTTTTCAATTAACCTTATCATTGGTCTTGCACCCATTTTTGAATCATAGCCATTTTCTGCAAACCATTTTCGAGCGTTATCTGAGACAATTAGAGAAACATTTTTTTGCTCAAGGACATCCTCAAGCTCAAATATAAACTTATTAACTACATAAACAACTACATCTTCGCTTAATGAATTGAAGTAGATAATTTCAGAGAGTCTATTTCTAAATTCAGGTGTAAAGGTTTTTTTAAGCTCACCCTCATAATCTAAAGAATGGTCTTGTTCATTAAATCCTATTGATGCTCTTTGAACATTTTGGGCGCCGACATTAGAAGTCATTACGAGAATAACATTACGAAA
>Ga0233433_10004360_pt1 | contig 10958 bp, 13 predicted proteins | sample SI_122_August201_5_FD_179868 | JGI IMG/M metagenome (GOLD analysis project Ga0233433, IMG submission 179868) | Seawater microbial communities from Saanich Inlet, British Columbia, Canada - SI_122_August2016_100_MG | ecosystem: Environmental > Aquatic > Marine > Inlet | place: Canada: British... | reverse complement strand
TTCTTCGGTATGGCCGCGAGAAGGGGCGGCAAAATGCAGGCATGCAAAAATTCAGGGGCATCGAATTCGGAAAAGGCTGCCATCTCTCCTCAAAGGTCATACGATGGGCGGGTAACACAGGCAATCAATTTGCCAAGCGGAGGGAACATTGAGCGACAAGAAAAAAGGCATCCGAAAAGGCCTGACCAATTACGGTGACGACGGGTTCTCGCTGTATCTCAGAAAATCCTTCATCAAGGCCATGGGCTATTCGGATGACGCCCTGTCGCGGCCGTTGATTGGGATCACCAACACCTATTCCGGTTACAACGCATGTCACGCCAACGTGCCGGACATTATTGATGCGGTAAAACGCGGCGTCATGCTGGCCGGCGGCCTGCCGATCGATTTTCCGACGATCTCTTTGCATGAATCGTTTGCCTTCCCGACTTCCATGTTTCTCCGCAATTTGATGTCCATAGATACCGAGGAAATGATCCGCGCCCAGCCCATGGATGCGGTGGTATTGGTGGGCGGATGCGACAAAACCGTCCCCGCACTTTTGATGGGCGCGGCATCGGCGGGTGTGCCGGCCATTGTCGCGGTGACCGGGCCGATGATGACCGGCACGCATCACGGCGAGCGCATTGGTGCCTGCACTGATTGCCGGCGGTTTTGGGCCAAATACAGAGGCGGCGAGATTGACGCCGATGAAGTTGAAGAATTGACCAATCAATTGGTGCCGACCGTCGGCACCTGCGGCGTCATGGGCACGGCCAGCACGATGGCGCTGATGACCGAAGCCATGGGCATGATGCTACCGGGCGGCGCGGCCATTCCGGCCACATTCGCCGACCGGCCGCGCCATGCGGAATTGACCGGCACGCGCGCGGTCGCCATGGCGGCGGAAGAATTGACCCCCAACAAAATCATGACCGAGGCGGCGTTCAGAAATGCTTTTCGGGTTTTGCTGGCCATCGGCGGCTCAACCAACGGCATCATCCATGCGGCCGCCATGGCTGGACGGCTCGGGATTGATATTGATCTTGATGCATTCGACGCGCTGGGACGCGATGTGCCGGTGCTGGTTGACCTGAAACCGTCGGGACAGTTTTACATGGAGGATCTGCATCGCGCCGGTGGTCTGGCACCCGTGCTTCGCGAATTGAAGGATCTTTTGGAATTGGATGCGCTGACGGTGACGGGGCGGACACTGGGCGAGGAAATCGACGCCCTGCCCGCGTCCTACCCCCAGAACGTTGTTCGGCCATTTGACGACCCGCTTTATCCCGGCGGCGGCATGGCTGTGCTGAGAGGCAACCTGGCACCCGACGGCGCCGTGATCAAACAAGCCGCCGCCGACCCAGCACTTCTGGTTCACGAAGGCCGTGCCGTTGTCTTCACGTCCTTGGCCGACATGGCCGAACGCATGGATGATCCGAATTTGGATGTCACTGAGAACGACGTGCTAGTTTTGCAAAATGCCGGACCGATTGGCGCGCCGGGCATGCCGGAAGCAGGCTATATCCCCATCCCGAAAAAATTGGCGGAACGGGGTGTGAAGGACATGGTGCGGATATCCGATGCGCGGATGAGCGGGACGGCTTTCGGCACAATCATCCTTCACGTGGCACCGGAAGCCGCCATCGGTGGACCGCTGGGCCTTGTCCGAAACGGCGACACGATCCGCCTGGATGTGCCGAACCGCGTTCTTGAATTGAATGTTGATGAAAGTGAGCTTGCTGAACGTCGCGCCGATTGGACGGCGCCTCCACCCCACCGAGGCGCCGAACGCGGTTATTTAAACTTATTTCTAGACGCCGTCACCCAGGCGCCTGAAGGTTGTGATTTCGAGTTTTTACGCAAGCGTCGATGAATACTCACATGGCATGAGAATGGTGAAATCAGACCCATCAAGATTCGGCGGAAATTTTCCAAAGACTGGCAATCAAAAGCTGCTGATAGCGACTTTGGTCTCCACGTGCCTTCGAGTTAGTGTCAATGGACGCCCCCGCTTAACAACCAGGGGCAAGCACCTTAGCCGCCCAAGAATAACCGCCCGACATCGGGGTTTTCCAGAAGTTCATCGCCCTTACCCGCGATGGCCAATTCACCGGATACCAAGACATAGCCCACATCGGCGAACTCCAGGCCTTTCTTGGCATTCTGTTCGACCATGATGATGGTTTTGCCTTCGGCATGCTGAAGGTCATCCAAAATTTCGAAGACCATGTCGATAAAACGCGGCTCAAGTCCGATGGAGGGCTCATCAACCAAAAGGACCTCAGGGCCCATCACAAGGGCGCGGGAAATCTCCAACAAACGCCGCTCACCGCCTGATAGGACCCCCGCTGCATGGGTGCGCCGGGCAGCAAGACGATCATATTTGGCAAACACGCGCTCGGCCGCTTCCTTGGCCTGATCGGGCGTATCCATCAAGTAGCCACCCATCCACAGGTTCTCTTCCACGGTCATGCCGGGAAAGATTGATTTGTCCTGCAGAATGTATGCGATGCCGCCGTGTTTAAGTTTCTGCGACGAGGTCATCGCAGTGACATCAGTCTTGTTGTCACCATCGCCAACCAAGATGTTGCCGGAAAAGATATTCGTAAATCCGAAGATCGAATGGAGGATCGTCGATTTGCCGGCACCATTGGGGCCAATTAAACAGAGCGACTGCCCTTTCGCGACCTGCAGATTGAAATCGTGTAGGATCTCCATTTTGCCGTATCCGGCTTTCAAATTGTCGATCCTGAGAAATGGGTCGTTGCCGGCAAGCTCAGCGATGCGCTCGACCGGAATGACCTCGGCCATGGCCTTAGCTTGTTTGTTGACGTCCTCGACCGAAATTACCGTATCGACGGCACCCATGTGGTAGCCCGAGGTGCTGCGATTTGCTGCCTCGGCATCGGTTTCTGCCACGGCGTCGATTGTTGTGTTTTCTTCAGACATCAGTGCGCCCCCAGGTATGCGTCGATAACGCGCTGGTCATTTTGGATTTCATCGGGTGTGCCATGGGCCAACAACTCGCCATGGGCCAGGCAATAAATATTGTCTGCTAAATTCATAACGACCCGCATGTTGTGTTCGATCACAAACAAGGTGATGCCGAATTCCGTATTGGCACGGTGCAGCCGATCCAAAAGCCCGTTGATCAGTGTCGGGTTGATGCCCGCCGTCGGCTCGTCCAGCAACAAAACTTCGGGATCGTTCATCAGCGCCATGGCGAATTCCAGAAGCTTCTGCTGACCGAAGCTCAAATCACCAGCCGACAGCTTTCGCTTTTGATAAAGTCCGACAAATTCAAGCAGATGCTCGGCCTTATCTTTCATTTCCGCTGGATATGGCTTGAACATGTCCAGAAACGCCGCGTTGCGGTGCGATACGGAAATCAACATGTTTTGGACGCCGTTCATGTTGCCGTAAATCCGCGTCTGCTGAAATGTCCTCAGCAAACCCAACCGGGCGATTTGCTGGACGTTCATTTTAGAAATTTCCTGGCCTTTGAACTTGATCGACCCTTCATCAATGGGCTGATAGCCAACCACGGAATTAAACAACGTTGTCTTACCTGAACCGTTCGGACCTATTAGGCCGGTGATCCGGCCAACCGGCACCTCCATGGAAACTTTGTGGTTGGCAACAACGCCGCCATAGGATTTCGAGACGCCCTCAACTTCGATGATATTTGTCATTGGGTCGCCTCCTTGGCCTGATCATCGATGGCATTGGACTCTTCAACTTCGACGCCGAACCAATGAGGATACTTATCTTCGAGATAACCCATGATGCCTTGTTGGAAGAAAACGACGTTGACGATAATGATCACGCCCAGCGCGATCCATTGCCAACCCAGGAAATAGGTCCAGGTCGTTTCTTTAATAATGTGAAACAAGATCGCGCCGAGAACCGGTCCCCACAACGTCCCCTTACCACCCAACAGCGCCATAGCGACCATAAAGATGCCAAAGGTAATGGTTGGGAACGCCACTTCCAGCGGCTCAATGAAACCAGTCATATTGCCGAACAATCCGCCGGTGATCCCAAGAAAGAACGCTGAAATTGTCCAGGCCACGGTTTTGTGGCGCAAGGTGTGGACGCCCATCGCTTCGGCCTTGTCTTCATCGTCGCGAATGGCGTTCAATGCTAAGCCGAAGCGGGTCGTGTACAACCATTTCAAGAAGGCGAAGGTCGCGATCGCCGACGCAAAGCATAAGACATAAAAGAATTCCGATTTGCCGTCACCAGAGCCCGGGTAGACAGGTAATGCAATCCCGCCGCCGCCGCCGACCCATTCCCAGGCGCCGATCAGTTCACCGGCTGAGAGCGCAATGGCCAGTGTGCCAATTGCAAAGTATGGCCCGCGCAATCCAAATACGGTCCAACCCAGGATCGCCGCCAAGAATGCGGACCCCAAAGCGGCCAAAAGCAGACCGACACCCAGGCCGATGTAATACTGTGTATCGGTGAACACGGCCTTGTCGGCACCGTGGGCGGCCGTATAGACGCCGACGTCGTAAAACATCCCGACCTGCGTGATCGCACAAATATACATGCCGGTACCAAAGAAGAAGATGTTACCGAGCGAGTTGTAGCCCATCTGCCCACCCATGGTGTCCCAGGTCTGAGCAAACAGCACCATGATCCACAAGACGGCTATTTGAAATGTGTAGGCCGGAAACAGGATCGGCCCGAGGATGCCAAATCCTAGAAGAAATGCGTAGGTCAATTTTTCCCGTTGCGAAAACGACATAAAATATTCCCCTATTGGACCGCTTGGCGGTTGCGGCGCATCTGCACCTGACGCCAGACCAGAACTGCCAACAACAGCCCCACAACCGTGACCTGCTGCAGTTCAGCTCCAAACACGAAACCACCATATTGTTCGGCTACACCCAAACCCAGTGCCGCCATGACAACGCCTGGCAGATTACCCAACCCGGCGGCCACCACGATGACGAATGAACGGATGGAATGGGGCACCCCGTAGAACGGCTGGATCACCCAAATCATTGAAATCATGACGCCTGCTGCGCCGCAAATAGCGCAATTCAGCGCATAAGTGAAGGCATAGACACGATCCGTGTCGATCCCCATCACCTTGGCGGCCCGCGCATCCTGGGATGTTGCCCGAATGGCTTGCCCCATACGGCTTTTTTTCATAAACAAAACAACGGCGACGGCTAAGACGATGCAAATGATGAACGAAATAAACTTGATCGTCGCGACGGTAACGCTGCCATCAAAAAATTCTTTCGTGTCGAAACCGGACTCGGCAATTTGAACTTCCGGCCCGAACGCCAGGTTCAACCCTTGTTGAATAACGATTGCCAACCCGAATGTCGCCAACAGGGAAATAAACATGTCTTTGTCGACAACCCGGCTGATGATCAACCGGTAGGTCACCCAACCGAAGGCGAACATGCCGACAATGGCGACCGGCATCGAAAGGATTGGATGAATTCCAATAGAGCCCGCATACCAAGCGAAATATCCGCCCATGATGACGAATTCACCTTGAGCGAGGTTTTTGACGTTCATCACACCCCATACCAAGGCCAAGCCATAAGCGGCGAGCGCGAAGATGGCGCCAATGAACAAGCCGTCCAAAAGAAGTTGAATGTTCAACAGCGGCGCTAAAACGAGCAGGTTAATATTGTCGAGCATACAGGGTCTCCGGCAATCAGGGTTCCGGTAAATAGCGCACCGCCCCCACCAATCGGCGGGGGCGGTGTTGTTATTTTAAATCACGCACCCGTGCGTGTCTCAGCCTTATTTGGCTTTCCTCGGGTGCATAACTTTATGCGAAGCAAATGCCGCCGGCGCGACGACGTTGTATTTGCCGCCTTGGATTTGCCGCAAAGCCATCGGCTTGGCGACATTGTTACCGGCCTTCGAGAACTTGATGTTCCCATAGAACGATTGCATGTCCGTGGCCGAGAGGGCGTCACGAACTTTTTCCGTATCAAAGGACTGCGCACGCTCAAACGCATCTTTCCAGACCTGTACCGCGGCCGAAGCCTGGGCAGCCTGATATGGCACGTTCTTGTAGCCATCGTAGGTTTTCTTGAACAATGCATCGTACTGCGCGGCGGTGCCGAACATGGCATCTTTGTACGCCATTGTTTCAGCCCACTGCGTCGGGCAAAGGAAACCATCCACGGAAGCACCGAACTTCTTCACGATTTTCGAAGACTCGCAATGCGTCATGGCGACCATGGGCGTTTTGATCTTCATTTCCTTGATTTGACGCGCTGCCGTCGCGGCACCTTTTGAGTGGCCGGATACGACCAGAAGGTCAGGCTTCAATGCCTTTACCTTGGTCAACGTCGCCGACATATCAGAAAGATCACGCGGCAGTTTGTCGTCAATAACGATTTTAAGGCCGTGCTTCTTAATATCGTCGATGACACCGGCGCGGACGTCCAAGGAGAACGGATCGTTCTCAAACGCCATGGCGACTTTTACGCTGCCCGGTTTCTTGCCGGCTTTCTTCGCCAATTCGGCTGCCAACGCGATGGAGCTTGCAAGGTATTGTTCGGAGGTCGAAAGGACCGCGAACAGATACTTGTAGCCCTTAGTGAACAAGGACCGTGATGCGCCTTCCGCCTCGACCATCGGAACCTTGTACTTCTCAATCACCGGGGCTGCTGCCTTGGTCGTCGCCGAGCTGTACGGTCCAAGGGTAAACTTGATACCGTCCTGCTTGATCAGACGTTCGAAAAGCTGTGCGGTACGAGCCGGCGTTGATTCATCATCATAATAGACGATTTTGATTTTATAAGCCTTGCCGCCAACTTTGACGCCGCCGCCTTCGTTAATCAATTTGACAGCCAGATTATAGCCGTTCTTCGCGTGAATTCCGTTCGTCGAGTACTTGCCCGTGAACGAAATCGCGGAGCCGATGACAATCGTGTCGCCTTCCACTTTCGCCGCGACTGGACCGGCTGCCAACAGCGCTGTTGCCGCAACACCGAACGCCAACGCGCTGATATACTTCTTGCTTGAAGACATAGATTCCTCCCTTAGTTTTGATCGGCGATTTCCCAAATTCGCGAATTGATTCCGCGGAACAGGCCACCCGGGAAGGAATAATACCCATGTCCCGGCGTCACGCAACCGAAACCGGCGTACATTAGCAACGCCGAAGTTTCGATTCCCTAACCTGAAAACGTAATAATTTACTACTCCGGGTTGCCGTTCGCCGGCTTGGTCCCCGGCACCCAACGCTGAACCGTAACGTTTTTACCCGATTGGGTTCGATAGAGCTTGGGTTTAACGACTTGGCCGACACCCGGCGTTTTTTCGGCTCGGATAAACGATAAACGCATTTCATCGAGTGGGATTTCGGCGCGGTGCGCACGATTACGGGCTTTCGAATAGGCAGACGTTTCTTTCGTCATCGAGGTGATTTTATCGGTTCCCATATGGCCGAAACGGCGCCAAATGGCGTCGAGAAATCCCTCCACTTCGCTTGAAAGAAACAAATCAGCATCGAGAGTGGGCCGTCCCTTGGAAAACGCAATGTAAACGTTTGGTTCCAATGGGCCGCGTTCATCAGCCACAAATACCGCCGGCATCAATTTCCGGCCCTCAAAGGCAACGGCGAAATAGGCCTGTGAGAGAAATAGCAGCCCCTGAAGTTTTTGCGGTTGAAGGTATTCGTTCTCGGCCAGAGCGGTGTCGGCGAAGAAAAACGCAACATCGAACGCATTGTTGACTTCAGCAGCCATCGTATCAAACCCTTGACGTATCACCGCCGCCAATCAAATGCGGCAAATCCCTTATAGAATAATAAATGACGTATAAATTAAAAGAAGCCGTTAACGTCAAAAAATTTGACGCGCGGTTGGGTTATCCGATGACGTCGAGCAAATTGCGTTCTTGTTCCTCGGTCCGTCGGATGACTTCTGCATTGGCTTTATAGGCCGCTTCTGCACTGATGAGGCGGGCAAATTCTGAAACAAGATTGGTACCCCCCTCACCCACGAAGATTTGTGTTTGCACGCGACCACCTGTATTGCCGCGCCCAACATCTAGCGAGACGCTGCGGGCTTCAGATGCCTTGAAGCCAGGCGTATTCACATTCACTACGTTATGCGCGATCACGGTCGCCCGTTCGGCGCTGTTGCGAAGACCGGAAACTGCAGTCGAAAGGATTGAGCCTATTGCCACGGCAATGAAGATAACCCGCACGATGTGTGAATGTCGGTGATGGCGCTCACATGATCAAAGAACGCGGGCATAATAAAACCGGGGAAACCCAATAAACAACAAACGCGCGTTACATCATGATCAAAGCCGTATGCTGATCTCCGTCCCGGTGACATCCGGTTCACCGTGGATGATCTTGGCGTTATTCTCGTAGGTTTGGATGGCCTTGCCGATGATGCCACCGATCTGGCGAGCTCGAATGGCAGGGTCGTCATCGTTGGCGCTGTTGGCGCCGTAATATTCGACCAGAGACGTGAAATCCTGGCTGGGAACAACCAACCGGCCATGATGACGTGATGAATTTTGTTGGCCGTTTTGACCAAACCTGGCGTCACGGCGCAGGTCGTCCTGCAACACGAACGGCGCCGTATCGAAGGCCGTGGGCAGACTGCCATTTGACTCTTCAATCTGTCCGCTTTGCGATGCGACCCGGCTTGCCGGAATGCCACGCGCCACCGCCACGCTTTGCGCGGGCGTAGGAGCATATATTTTCGGCAGTTGGGCCATAACGCGTATTTATCCTAATATTCGACATTATCGAACCAGACGTCCGAAGTTGTCGAAAATCACCTACCACTACACAACGGCGCCCTCGCATTTTCCGCGCGATTGCACCACACCACCGTTAAATATGCCACGTGAAGATGTCAAAGTCAATTCCATTGCCATGGCAAAATCGCACGGCAAGTCATTGATTCTAATAAGTTAAGGGTGATTTATTTTCGGAGGAATCTATCGATAAACCGAATGGCCTCAAGCGCACCGCCAAAATCGTAAAGATTGTTATGATTGGCGCCGGTAATCCAATGAACCTGTTTTGGTTCGCTTGCCGCTTCAAACAACTGCTTACCCAGCTTTTGCGGCACCACTTTGTCTTGGTCACCATGAAATATGAATAACGGCGCGTCGATGTCGCTAATTTTCGCAAGGGAGTCATAGCGGTCTTTGACCAGAAGTTTCGCCGGCACATACGGGTAATGCCCCGCTGCGGCGTCGGGCATCGACGTAAAGGGGGCTTCAAGCACGACGGCGCCTACCGGCGTAGCGGAGACGGCCAAACGGTGCGCCATTTCGACTGCGATGCCTGTACCCAATGATTCGCCATACATGATTTGCGCGGCGGGCAAAATTCCTTGGGTTTTAAGGAACTCAATCACCGCCTCGCCATCAGCATAGAGCCCTTGTTCTGACGGCGAACCGGGATTGCCACCGTAACCACGGTATCCGGCTAACAAGACGCCGTAACCGTGATTCAAGTATGGACGGGCTTTCTCGGCTCGGTCCACGATCGCACCAGCATTTCCGTGGAAATAGACCAAGGTCGGTTGTCCCGATTTCGGCGGCGCATACCAAGAACTTACCAACAAACCGTCTCTTGTTTTCAGTTCAATTGTCCGCATTTCGGGCACGCCAGCGGCAGTCGGCGACAGCGACGGTCCGCCGGGGTGATACATGAGGTGGCGTTGGGCAACATATAGTGCGCCAACCAACCCCATATACGCGGCCAATAAACCGGCCAGAATACCTGTCATTTTAACAATATGCGGCGACCTGGAGATGGCACGCTCAGCTAAACTCTTCGTGCAATTTCAACCAATTGCCATCGGCTTGTTGGCAGGCCGTGCCTGATCCAGAAAAAACGCCATCCTTCAAAACGACTGACGAACGGTACTGGCGGCACAACTGGCCGTTTCCGCTTTTGAAGGAGGCGACCGAGCGGAAAATCCCGGAATTTCCCGTTTCAGGATTTTGCCAGCGAACGACATCTCCGTCGGATTTGGTGTTTAGCGCCAAACGCGCGGATGAATCATGCTGTGCCTGATCGGACGGGATTAAAAAGCGTGAAGCCGCGTACCCCGCGCTACCGCCAACCATAACGCCCGTAGCGATAAACGCGGTTTTAGCAAATCCACCGCCAAACTGCGCGCCGACATAGCCACCGGCTGCCGCGCCGCCCAATGTCGCGGCCAATTCGACCATGCTGACATTTCCAAATCGATCCATGGTATCGGCACAACCGGTAACCGAAAGTGCAAGGGCTCCGGCAATTATTGATTTAAACTTTCGCATCATTTTGCTCCTTCTGGAGTCAACGTTTGAGATCGGATAGTTTTTCGCCAGGCGCGAGACAAAAGAACTCCGCTGCGATGGGGGTCATTAAAGGGCAGGTCTGATAGGTCTGCTCTTTAAATATCGCGGTTCTTCCGAATCGGCGACATTCGTCACCTGCAAGGCGACCTATTTCCGCTGGCGTTGTCCCCCTCTTGCTATAGCAAATCGTAACATCGCTGCGGTCTTCAATGCCTTTGCCGAAAGTCGCTAACTCTCGATCAAATTCGCCCTCATTCAAGACGTAAGCCGGCGCGGAACACCCAGCCAACATCAGCAATGATGTGGCAAAAGTCGATATTTTTATGAACCGCGTACTTATCATGTTGATATCTCATAACGAATCACCGAATCCAGTGCAACCTTTATGCACTCATTAACATTAGGGCGGCGTTGCCGCCTGCCGCCGTGGTGTTGACGCTGAGAGTTCGCTCAACGGCAAACCGGTGCAGGTAACGAGGGCCGCCAGCTTTCGGCCCCGTCCCGGACAAATCCTGTCCGCCAAATGGTTGCACGCCAACTACGGCGCCGATGAAATTACGATTGATATATACCCCCATTTCCCAAGTGAACTCGATTTTCGATGCCCTGAGATGGAGATTCTGCTATAAGTTTCAATACGTTGAGGTGTTAATGGAGTGGTTCGCATGGCACAC
>Ga0233433_10004338_pt1 | contig 11000 bp, 12 predicted proteins | sample SI_122_August201_5_FD_179868 | JGI IMG/M metagenome (GOLD analysis project Ga0233433, IMG submission 179868) | Seawater microbial communities from Saanich Inlet, British Columbia, Canada - SI_122_August2016_100_MG | ecosystem: Environmental > Aquatic > Marine > Inlet | place: Canada: British... | reverse complement strand
GCGATGCTCTGGTTTTGCTGAAACCCTATTTCACTGGAAACAAACCAGACAAAAGCCGTTGTTAAGCTCAGTTGCAAACCACCGACTCCCAAAACCGAAGCCAGGTTTTTGAGCAGGCGCCCAAGGGAAAACTCCAAACCGATCACAAACAAAAGCAGGATCACCCCTATTTCAGCCAACTCCTTCACTGAAGGGACATCGGAGATCAGTTTCAATCCATACGGCCCGATCAAGACCCCGGCAACGAGGTAACCCATAACCGAAGGCAGTTTGATTTTATGGAAAAACAGGTTGATCGGCAGGGAAACCAGAAGTAGTACAGCTAAGTCTTCAATCAAATGAACCATAAATTCGCCAGAGTATAAAAAATAAGGCAAGACCTTCTTCTATATTATACCGTTGGTTCTGAGAAAGGAAGGGAAGGAGTGATATCAAACAATAGGAAACCCCTGTTCCTCCTGATAGGAACAGGGGTTTCCAAGTACAACATGAGGCCAAACAACGGGAGGGTTGGAATCTCCCGAAAACTGGGCGGCGAACTGCCGCTGGCCACGGCTAGTGGCTAGTCTTTAGCAAAACGAAGAGCGAGGGCAAAATCCTCCAGCCCGTCCTTTTGCGCAATGGCGGCAATATCCGAATACGAGTCATGCCGGTCAATAGACTGAGCTGTCATGGAAGAACCGTCCAGTTCCTCCCGAACCTTAGTCACCAGGTCTTCGAGGATGTACCGAAATCCTCCTTGATCCAACGCGCATTCAATATTTCCCCAAAAATCGGCTACCGGGTCTTTCATGATCCGATCCCCCTCTAAAAAATGGTTACCAGAAATACCGCTTTCTCCAAGAAAAGCTTTGTTCAACTAACCTATCGGTCATAGACAAGGAATCTTCAGCCCAAGTTGACCCAATGAAAGGTCCTAACTGGATTGAGGGTCGCCCCCGGGACTCCCAGGAAAAACAAACCCCTCAAATGCGGCCGAAAGCTCCAATAAATTGTTTCAAGAATGCAATAACTATAAAGAAATCAATCACTTTTGTCAATATCTTTCTAGATATTTTTCTACCTTTTTTGGCCTAAAAGATAATTAAGCCTTATTTAAAAACAAGTTATGAAGAAAATAATTCTACCTTAAAACCATAACCTGCGACACAACAACTGATTGATTTTTAAGAAGTAATTAGATTTAATGGGGAAGTCCGGCCAATTAAGGCCTATTCGGACCATAAAAATCGGAGCGAATTCCGGCGCGACAAGACCTTTACGAACTCAAGACCTGGGAGGAATTATTTTTAAAGTTCAGGAAGGCATGACCAGCATGATCATTCGAAGTAGCTGGCACCGCAACCTTCCATTTCGCAGATTTTCACCCGTTTCACACGGGTGGTGGGCGTGTTGACTTGTTCCTTGAGTTTAAGAAACAGCCAGCGGGCAATGTTTTCTGCCGAAGTGTTTTGTTCGTCAAAAGGGGGTATCTCGTTGATGTTTTGATAATCCAGTTCCGCAAGAATTTCTTCCACAAACTTTTTCAATTTCACAAAATCAATACCGACTCCCATAGCATCCAGCTCATCGGCCTCAACTGAAACCTCAGCTGACCAGTTATGCCCATGAAGGTTTTCGTATTTGCCGTCATAAAGCCTGAGCTGGTGGGCGGCGGAAAAACCAGTTTTAACCGTTACCTCGTACATAGTTGACTCCGAATTTGAATTTATTTTAAGACTGTATCAATGCAGTCACGAGCCGTACTCATCATAACCTCAATCTCGTCTTCGGTGATAACCAGAGGTGGAATGAAGTACACCACATCTCCCAGAGGACGCATAAAGACTCCCCGCTTTAAACCTTCAAGGAATATCTGGTAGCCGACCCGCTTTTCAGTAGCAAACCGTTCCTTTTTCTTTTGAGTCAATTCCAATGCCGCAATCATCCCCGTCTGGCGGAATTCTCCGTACCCTTCCATCGAACCAAACTGTTTTCCGCATTCTTTCATGGCCGCGATTTTGGGTTTCAGTGATTGCAGAAAATTATTTTCTGTCAGCATAGACAAAGTTTCGTTGGCCACCGCGCAGGCCAGAGGATTCGCCGAATAACTATGACTGTGAATAAACAACTTCCGGTGTTCGCCGTAAAAGGCTGAATAAATTTCATCGGTTGTCAGTGTCGCGGACAAGGGAAGATAGCCGGAGGTGATTCCCTTGGACAGGCACAAAAATGTGGGTCGCAGATCGTGTTCCCCACACACAAAAAGTGAACCGGTACGCCCGAACGCTACCGCGATTTCATCAAAAATCATATGTATCCCCAGCGATTCACAGGCCGTTTGAAGTTTTTTCAAATAGACCGGTGGATACATCCTCATCCCAGCCGCCCCCTGCACCAACGGCTCCACAATCACTCCAGCGGTCGTATCGGAGTTTTCACTCAATGTTTTTTCCATCGGCTCAAAACATTCGGCGTTACAGCTTTCTCGTTGCAATCCATAGGGACAGCGAAAACAATCCGGCCCCTCCACCGGCAAATGGTTAGCAAGAACCTTTTCAAACTTGCCCCTGAAAATTTCCAAACCACAGACAGAAAGCGCACCCAATGTTTCACCATGGTACCCTCCGTTGAGGTAAGCAAACCGTACCTTCTGGGTTTTGCCTTTCTCCTGCCAGTACTGCAAACTCATTTTCAGAGCCACTTCCACCGCCGTGGAACCATTATCAGAAAAAAATACTTTCTCAAGTTCCGGTGGTGACAACGCAACCAGTGAATCAGCCAGATCAATAGCGGGCTGATGGGTAATGCCGGCAAACATCACATGCGCCATTTTTTCCAACTGCCGGGCTAGTGCAGCATTGAGCCGCGGATGATTATGGCCAAAAAGGTTCACCCACCATGAAGCGATCACGTCCATATAGCGATTGCCTTGCCGATCATAAAGGTAGATGCCTTCAGCCCTCTCAACCAGTAGAGGAGGAGTTGTTTCGATGTCCTTGTGCTGAGTGCACGGGTGCCAGACACGATGAAAGTCGAGGTCCAGGTCAGATTTGTTTTCAGTTTTTTTTTCGGAAAACATAAAAAATCACAAATTGTATCGGCAGGGAGAGAACTCAGGAATCTCATCAGCCAGAGTGCCTCGGATTACCGCAGACATATAGTCCGCCTGATTTGGAGTCAGCAAAATCCCGTTACGATAGTGACCGGAAGAGTAAAACAGGTTGTCATACCTGTCGCTTTTCCCCATGATGGGCATAAGGTCCTCAGCGGCGGGACGCAAGCCTGTCCACGATTCAATCAAGGGAGCTGTTTTAAGACTGGGGAGAAGTTCAGCGGCATTGGCAATCAGTTCATCGATCACCTCATTTTCTATAGACGGATCAAAGCCCCGGTCTTCCATGGTTGAGCCAATCACAAAACCGTTGCCTTCTCTCCAGGGTGCGATATATGTCAGTTTTCCATGCAGGGTATAGTCCATAAAGTGATCGTCTAATTGCACTCGGCACATCTGCCCTTTGATAGGTTTCAAAGGTATCGAAACCTCCAACACGCGGGCCAACTGCGAGGACCAACTCCCTGAAGCCAGAACAAACTGCTCCCCGTCAATGTTTCCAGAATCCGTAACCGCCGATGCAATGGCCGAACCCTTGCGGATAAAACCAGAAACGTTCGCTTCCAGAACACGAATCCCCAGGTTTTTAGAGGCCCGCATGAGCGCGTCGTGCATTTGCCGATTATTGACCTGCCCTTCCCCAACCCACATCACCTCACCACAGTCCTCAGAGAGATAAGGCGCTTTCTGCCGAACCTTTTCGGCACTCCATATTTCATGCGGGACGCCTTCACTGACAAAAAACGCCTTTCGTTCTTCCCAGGTTTCCTGATAACTGGAAGAAGGCATCAAGGAACCCTCAAACGAGAAATGGACAGAAGCTTCACTGATGGAAGCCAGTTCCTTGAGAAATTCGGGAAACTTGTTCAGCGACTCCCGGCAAAAATTAAAAAACCGGTCGGCCCTGTCGCATTCACAAAAAGGCGACAACATGCCCGCCGCGGCACGGGAGGCCTGAAGTGAATTAACAGGGTCGCCCAGAACGGCAATCTGCAACTGAGGCGCATCCTGTTTAAGGCGAAAAGCGATACTATGGCCGATAACCCCCGAGCCAATGACCACAATATCAAAACCACTAGTATTCATAATCAACCCCTACCCGGCATAAAATCAAACCCAGCCTTATATCATCTTCCACTTTAAACCCGATTATGATATTTTAGAAAGCAAATGCAAATTTAAAACTTTATCATCAATCCAAAGCGATTATTCCCTGAAAACTATTATGAGCGAAAAAACAGAAACAGATTCGAACGATGTCGAAGCCCGGGAAAGTGCAGGGCAACGCGTTGACCCTATTCTTGAGCACCTTGATGTAGGAGACGCAGAAGTCGACAAGACACTCATTCGCAAAAAATTCATAGATATCTGGCAATATGAAGATGGCGACAAACTGGACGATGAAGGCCAGTACCTGACCCTCGTTGCGGTATTCATATACAATGCTCACAATGTGCTGGATGAAGCCAATGTGAGAATCGATAAAGCACGGTCAATGATCGTTGCGGCACTTGCCGCATGGAAAAAAACGGAACTCGACAAAATGATCGAGAAAGAAAAAGCATCCGGAAATCCGTTTAAGACATTTGTCGAAAACCATCAGCCTCAAGTTGATGAGACCCATACATGGGAACATTTTCTTCTGGAACATAAAAAAGTCGATGATACAAACTGGGTCTATAAAATGAAAAAGTGCTGGTTTGCCCAGTTTTTCATTCGCTTCGGCAGAACCGACTATATTGAGACCGCTTGCTGTTTTGACAAAATCCCCTGGGAAGCCCGAAAGGATTATGTCGACTTGAAATTGAGCAACCTGTTTGCGCGGTTAGGTTCTGTTTGCCAGTTCGACTACAAGCCGGCAAAAGACAAGTAGCGGAGAACCTCCGCTGGCCCCACGACTAGCAGGACTGAAGAACTACTATAGTTCGAATATCGTCACCCTGAGGCCCTCAAGACCTTTAAACTAGCGTGTATGCTTCGAGAGCCTCAGCATGACACCTAAGAAAAACCTCGTCACGGCGACTTTTTCGACAACCTGCTAGTCGCCCCCATCAAAAACCCCGCCTACCACATTATCGGAACTCCGTGATAAAATATTCTTGCTTATTAAAAGGAATAACACTTTTAGAAAGTAGTTAGAGGTAGGTAAAAACAACTATAAAGGGGAGAAAAACATGAAAATATTATCTGGATGGATTGCAATTACCATATTGATCTTATTAACATTGGGGAATGCAAATGCAAGAGAGGACACTGAAGACTTTGTGAGCCTCTACAGGGATGTTAATTATACAGGCCACCCTGCCTATCACTCCAGCACAAGCATGTCAAACCTTCCTTCATTCATTAACAGCGAGGTTACAAGTATCGTAATTAGGCATAATAAATGTGCTGCTTTTTTCTCATCATCTGCCTATGGCGGACACTCACTAATTATTTTTGGAGGACGACCAGACACTGCCGCACACCGTGGAGAAATTCCTAATATTAGTATTTATAAACGGTTAATAGGTACTGGTGACTGGAATGATGAAATTAGCTCTTTCAGGATTTACGATCATCGGCCAGATGGTGGTTGTCATACCGATATGGATAAAATTGATAAATTTTATTGATAAAATTTTTAGAAAAATATCAGAGGCGGGTAGAAAGGTAAGTTGTGGCAGAAGAAAAAGGAGAGCATATAAAACCAGAAGAGGAAAAGGATCATACACGCCTATTTATAGGGATCGGTGCTGTTTTCACCTTTCTCTGGATTGGTTTTATTTTAGTTTTATATAGCGAGACTGCATTACCAGAAGAGTGGAGCTTAAATCATCTAGGGGATTTCCTAGCTGGCTCATTTGCCCCATTAGCTGTATTCTGGTTTGCTCTCGGATTCTTTTTACAGATGAAGGAGATTCGACACCAAAGAATAGAAATTAAAAAATCCACAGATGAATTAACAAACCAAACCATACAACTTAAAGAACAAGCTAAATTAACTCATAAAGATATTAAATTAAGGTTACAGGAAGCCACACCACGCCTAACATTTCAATTAATAGAAACTAGAAAAGCACCACATAATTCCTCTGAGACTGACATATATTTTTACAACAACGGTGGAAATGCTCTAGGGGTAAAAGGGTTTTCTCCTTTAGAAGGCGTTAAAATTTCCATTTTTGATGAACAACACAATCACGTCAGTCATCTAACCACAGGTGAAAGAGGCTATATTGAGGTAGAACACAAAATTATTGATTCCAACTTTTCCGTTGAACTAACTTACCTTGATGGATTTGGAAATTTATATAGACATCATTGCCCCTTTTATCCAACAGAACAAGAATGGCCTCAATTTTTCGAGAAACCTGTTGAAATTAAGGAGCCGGAAGAAGAGGAATAAACTAGCAAGATATAAAATAAGGTAGAGGGGAGTATGAAAACCATTCAAGCGATTAAAAGAATCAGTAGAGTAATCAAATTTTTACTCAAAAATAATAAATGCGCTTTTATTGATCTTACTTTTTCTAATATCTATCAAGGGTTAATAGCGTTTTTAAAAGCAGAGAAAACTACTCGTATAGGATTTGTTGTTACTTTTCTTTGGCTTACATTTATCATACTCATAGGTATCTTTAATGAAGATAATTTATACAAGTTAGACCTGAATGAATTTGGAGATTTCATGGCAGGTGCCTTTGCACCTCTAGCATTTTTTTGGTTTGTAATTGGTTATTTTCAACAAGGGAAAGAACTTCAGTTGCAGAGGGAAGAATTAGCTCTACAGAGGAAAGAGTTTAATTTTCAAGGTAAACAGGCTCAACGACAAGCGGATGCCACCGAAAAGCAGGTGGCTATAGGAGAAAGGGAACTTGAGGCAGGGAAAAAAGATGTTAGGCCTAACTTGGTTTATGAAAAAACTACTACAGCTTCCGCAAGTAGACAAATAAGATATGAAGTAAATTTTAAAAATATTGGAGGACCCGCCCTTAATGCAGAGGTATCTTCATCAGATACAAATGTAATTGGTTATGACCTTAAACCAAACAGAAATATTTACCCTGATGGAGATACTCCTTACAGAATAACCTTTCGGGTTACCAGTTCAGACCAGCTTCCTGTTTCAATAACTTTGGAATATAGCGATAGCGAGGGTAGGTTATATAGGCACCAAGCATTTTTAAGCATTGAAAAAAAGGAAAATCTGAAGTTTTTTAATAGTCAAAAATTGATTAACGGGCAATTGAAAAAGAAATAATGAAAACACTTACTAAAGCGGGTTTTTTAATTTCAAGTATTTGGATTGCCCTTATTTCTATTATTATTTTTACAAATAAAAAAGGACTCAGCGACCTTGAATTAAATGCATGGGGAGACTTTCTGGCAGGAGCAGTAGCACCACTAGCTTTGATATGGTTTGTTATCGGGTACTTTCAACAAGGGAAGGAAATACATATTCAAGGAGAGCAAATTAAGCGGCAGGCAGATTTAGAGGCAGAAAAAATTGAATTGACTAAGAGACAGGAAAGACCCCATTTTGAATATATAGATTGCTCAAGAGGAAATGCAAATACTCCTATTTTAATTATTCGCTTCAAAAATACCGGTGGGCTTGCTAGAAACATCACCGTTTATGATTTTGGAAATAATAAAGAAATTATCCCAAATCATGTATCTATTGAAAAAGGTGGGATTTCGCAAATCAATTTAGAACCGGGGTCATACGATAATCTTCCCACACTAGTATCATTAAGTTATCAAGACAAACATGATATTCCATATAGCCATCATGAAGTATTGGGTGAAGATCCAATTAAAAACAATTTTTTCTTCAAAAGCATGAAAAAGACAGTACCAATAGAAGAACAGTAAAGAATATAAAAGAGGCAAGAACAAGGATTGCCCATGCCTTGCCCTTTCCTAAGAAATACATACCCATGAAAGCTATTTACCCCTTCGGGGCACGAAAGCCAAGGAAGAATATCACGGCCACTGGCCCCACGCCTAGTGGATAAAAATCTCGCCTATTACATCAGCGGTCATGGCTACGGGCATTACGCCCGGTCCATACCGGTTCTCAAACAACTCGCCTCCGATTTCAACGTACACATAAAGTCTCAGGTCTCGAAATCTTTGTTCACGCAACATCTCGGGGAGGGTGTCAACCATTGGCTTCAGTCCATCGATGCGGGATGCAGGCACATCAACAACTCACTGCAAGTCGACCCTGAAGAAACATTCAAAAACTTTGAAAATTTTCAAGGCCAGTCGACGATAGAAGCAGAAAAAAACTGGCTTCGGGAAAATCAGATAGCTCTGGTTTTATCCGATGTTGCCAGCATGCCGGTCAAAGCCGCATACGATGTTGGCATTCCATCGATCCTGATAGGAAACTTTACCTGGCATGATATTTACAGTCATCTCCCCGGTGCTGGCGAGGAAAAACATTTATTGCAGATGCTGGAAGAAGAATATTCCTGCGCCGACCTGCACATTCTCCCGCAATGTCATTTACCCCAATCCTTTGCCAGGGAAAACAGAGAAGTCGGGTTCATCGCCCAAAAAGGTCAGGACATACGTAATGAGCTTGAGCAATATCTGAATATCAGTTTTGCCGGTAAAACCCTGGTTTTTATTTATCTGGGAGACTATGGCACCCGTTCTGTGTTGTGGGAAAACCTGTCACAACACAAAGACTGCCTGTATCTGACTCGTGACCTTATTGAGCAAGCGGTACCCGGACTTTGTATTTTAGACGACCGGTTCCAGTTTCCCGATCTCATTGCCAGTTCTGATGTGGTGTGCACCAAGGGAGGCTACTCCACACTGGGCTCAGCTTTCGCCAGCCACAAACCTGTTATTACCTGCGAACGCCGGGATTTTTATGAATTTGAGGCCATTCGCGACTATTTACAGAAAACCCGAACAGGAGTTATTATTGCAGATGACGACTTTTATCAAGGCCGTTGGCAGACAGCCATCAAGACAGCTCTGAGTTTGACCGTTAAGGATAGAGTCCCTTTAAACGGGGAAGTCGAAATTTTAGAGGCCGTGCGCCATATGCTTTTATGAACATTCCTGACATCACTCTGATCATCACCAACTGGAATGGCAGAGAACTGCTGAGAGAATGCCTGCCCAGCGTCCTCAAGTCTGTTGCCTACGATAAAAAACGTTCTTATGAAATCATGGTGGTGGACGATTGCAGTTCCGATGACAGCCTCGAAGTCCTGGCGCAGGAATTCCCCACAGTTCAGGCAGAAAAGACTCCCGTCAACTATGGGTTTCATGGGGCCAATAATTTCGGAGCTGGCCTGGCACGGTCCCGCCTCATCATGCCAATGAACAACGATATAAAACTGGATGAAGATGCCCTCTACCATCTCGCCGAACACTTTGCTGAAGGCAAGGACACCTTTTCAGTCAGCGGAAAGTTCTACGCATTTGATGGAACCACATTTCTCTATGGCAATCGCGGAGGTTATTTTCAGAACGGCCATTTTTATCTATACGAAAAAGAACCGGATGACTCCAGCCAAACCCTGTTTGCCTGCGGGGGAGCTTTTATGGTGGACCGGGACCGCTATCTGAAACTGGGCGGATTCGACCCCGTTTACCATCCTCTGTACTATGAAGAGATTGACCTTTCGTACCGCGCTCTAAAAAGAGGATGGAAGGTGCTCTATGAACCCAAATCCGTAGCCTATCACAAGGTGCAGTCCACCATCACCCGGCAGGAAAAAAAGAGGCAGATCGGGTTGATTTCTGCGCGCAACAACTATCTCTTTGTCTGGAAGAATATTCTGGATCGATCCTTGACGTATCAGTTCCTGTTTTATATTCCGCTTTTCCTGATCCGTGATCTGTTTCGCATGAAGAGCCGGTTCTGGGTTGCCTTTTATATGGCACTGAAGCGGCTGCCCTCTATTCTCAAGGCAAGAAGGCGGGAAAAACTGGATGTGATTTTCAGCGACCAGGAAATTCTACAAAAGATAAACCGGCCAACGGCCGGTGGCAGGGTACAATGACTCTACCTGACGAGCAAAAAGCTATCTTGGCTGAAAATCTATGGCGAGCTGGGTCCAGCGTCACGCTGGTCAAGCCTGAGTATCATGGCTAAAATCGGAATTGTCTGTAAGGCTTCTTTTTCCCACGGCATGGGCCATCTGGTCCGTCAATGTCATATTGCCAAAATCCTGCAGGACCGGGGAGCCGTAATCACCTTTTTCATTCCCGATTACCCACCTGCTGAAAGCTGGCTGGATCGCTGTCAGTTCCCCCGCGAAATTCTGAATGACCCTCTCACAGAAAAAGAAACCGGGCCTCTGGATATTATCATTCTGGATATTCAAGACACCTCATCAGCCTTTATCAAAAAGATCAAGCAAGGCAAAAAAACAGTGGTCAGTTTTGAAGACTGTGGAGAAGGCCGCAATCATGTTGACCTGCTGATCGACTGCAACCTGGAAGAAAAAAATTCCGTGGACATGTCGGCTCAAACCCTTTTTGGTCCCGACTACTCTGTACTCGCGCCGGAGTTTGAGGCACTGCATGCTAAAAAACGCCAATTCAACAGACCCATCGATTCGGTGTTGATCACTTTTGGGGGTACCGACCCGCACTCCCTGACACCTTTGCTTGCCGACAAACTTTTGCAGATTCAGCCCAATCTTTCCATGACCCTTCTTGCAGGCCCCGGATGCAAAAACATCCCTGCCCTGAAAGACCGCCAAAGTGAAACAGTGAAACTGCTGGAGTCCACATCAGAAATGGCACAAACCCTGTTCGATCACTCTGCCGTATTCTGTTCCGGCGGAGTCACCCTGCATGAAGCCATGGCAGTGGGCACTCCCGCCTTTGTGATCAACCAGGTCGCCCATCAGTCAGAGAAAGCAGACCGTGCTGAAAAACAAGGTGCCGC
>Ga0233433_10004331_pt1 | contig 11009 bp, 10 predicted proteins | sample SI_122_August201_5_FD_179868 | JGI IMG/M metagenome (GOLD analysis project Ga0233433, IMG submission 179868) | Seawater microbial communities from Saanich Inlet, British Columbia, Canada - SI_122_August2016_100_MG | ecosystem: Environmental > Aquatic > Marine > Inlet | place: Canada: British... | reverse complement strand
TGAAAGTAATGAATCGAGCCCCTCTGTGCTCCAAGCCTTCATTGGTACCCCCAGCACCGGCACCGAAGTAATCGCCGCGGTCACCCCCGCCAAATGCGCTGCACCACCGGCTGCCGCTATGATGACTTCCATTCCGTTCTCCGTGGAAGCGCTCACCCATCGCTGCAACAACTCCGGCGTGCGATGCGCCGAAATTACCTTCGCCTCAAAAGGCACCCCTAGATCCTTGAGTTGCTTCGCGCAATTCTCCATCACGGCCCAGTCTGAGTGACTGCCCATAATGACTCCTACCAATGGTTTCGTGCTAGTGTCGCTCATAAAGAGCGGCACCTTACCCCATCAGCCCTCAATCGCCAACCCTCAACCGCCAACCCCAATTGTCAAAGCCGGCGCCACGGTCTTAATCTGCCCCGCCTGTAAATTGAATAACTGCGTCAGCAACATAAACGTGCTCTTGCTCTCCAAATCATTGTCCGCGAGGTAAAACCATTTGCCACGATAGGTCACGCTCACGAAGGCATTGGTGGGGCGCGCATCAGCTGATTTCACACGGAAGAGTCCGCCCGTCACTTTATCCCAATCAAACGCCGTGTTGTCCGCAGCCAACGTGCGCGTCACCAGCCCTGCATCGCGATGCGCTGCGGGTACTTCGGCGTTGTGCGACAGATAAAACAAAATCCCCATCATCGACCGAGTGCGCACCGCCAAGCCATTCTCCGGGCGATCGAAAAAATTGTTTGTCAGCCGCAATTCATTTCCCGCATTGGGCACGCCCAGTAATTCCTTAAGCCGTACCATGCGCGAAGCCAGCGTTACATCCGACCGCAACCGCAGCACCAAATCATTTCCCGACCGCATCTTTCCATTCGCATCCGCCAAGCACGGCGCAGCGCCGAGCTCCAGCGCGTCAGCCAGCTGCAGCTCACGCAAGATGCCCACCATTTCCTGAAATTTCTCAAACCGTGGCTCGCGCGCCGGCGTGGGGCCCGAGGCATTGCTCGCGTTGTCCAAGCCATTCACGCGCTCCACGCAAATGCTCACCACCCGTTCCGCGCTCCAACCACTTTGCGTGAGAATCAGCACCGCCTCCAACGGCACCGGCGAAAGGATTTGTTTCAAAAACTGGTCACCGCGCAAAGGCGCGTACGAAATGGTGGGAGTTTCTTTGTAAGTCATTCCCGCCGACGGCGTAAGCGTGTCGCCGCCGCGCAGGAATTTCACGCTCGCGCTCATCTCGGTTTCCACCGATTGCTGCGTGGTCACGCTGCTCACCTCCAGAAAAAACGGATTATCGCGATACTTCAATCGCACGAGGTTCAGCAGAAACTGCTCATCCAGCGTGCGCGAAATGGCGTGGTTATATTGCGGATGCGTCGTCCGCAACGAACGCGGCCCAATCGTTTGGCAGCCCACAGCGACACACAAAATGGCCGCCGCGAAAACGGGTTTCAGATTTTTCATTGGTAAAACAAGTTCGCCCTCCCTGACGAATTCAGGGTGAAACTTTACCAGCTTTGTCCAATGCTTCCAAGACCTTTTCGGGCCCACTCATCACCGGCGGCAAAACAATCGCCTCCCCTTCCGAAGGATAAACCAACACCAACGGCACGCCAGCACGCTGGTATTGTTGCAAAACTTTCGTGATCGTTTGGTCCTTGTTGGTCCAATCGGCAATGAATGCCACCCCATCCACATCGGACATTTTTTTGATAACAGAATCGACGTCAATCGCAGCCGCCTTGGTGAATTTGCAAGTCAGGCACCAGTCGGCGGTGAAATCCACCAACACCGGATGTCCTGCCGCACGGGCTTTCGCGACGGCTTCAGGGCTCCATCGCTCCCATTTCATCTCTTGAGTCCACCGGTGTTGCCAGTCCAGCCCCCATTCCAATGCCATGCCATAACCGCTGATCAACATGAGCGCGCACACGATGATTGGCTTGGAACTTTTTGCCACTGTGCGTTGCGTAAATTCCCCAAACACCCACGCCGTCAAACCCACAAACACTAGCAACACACCCAGCCACATAACACCGCTCTTGCCAAACATCGGGCCGGTGAAAGACAGAATCCAAACCGCCGCCGCCAACATCGGAAAGCCCATGATTTGTTTGAACTGCACCATCCAATCTCCTGGCTTCGGAAGTATCTTCAGCCAACCGGGCTTGAAACTGAGCAGCACATACGGGAACGCCAACCCCGCTGCCACCGCGGTCATGGCCGCAATGATCACACCATTGGATTGAGTGAGCGCCGCGCCCATGCCGCCGGCCAAAAACGGTGCCGTGCAGGGCGTGGCCAATGCTGTGGCGAGGATGCCATTAAAGAACGCGCCGAGATACCCCTCGCGGCTGGCCAACGCGTTGGCCTTCGTCATCGCGCTGCCGCCGCCCAACGTGACCTCGAACACGCCAAATAAATTCAAAGCCACCAGCGTGACCACGACCATCAAAACCAAATTAAAAACGGGGCTCTGCATTTGCATTCCCCACGATGCCATGCCCGTTGCTTTCTTGGCGGCAATCATCACCCCCGCCAACACCATGAACGAAAAAAACACGCCCAGCCCATAAGTAATCCCAAGGTTTCGCAAGCGCCCTGGGGCTTCATTGCTTTGCTGAACGAAGCCCAGAATTTTCATCGAGATCACCGGCAGCACACACGGCATGATGTTAAGAATTAACCCACCCAAAAAAGCGAAGCTCAAAATGTACCCAATAGATTTGGGCGAATCACCCTCAGTGCCACCGCTCGATTTTCCTTCCGGTTCCGTCGCCCCAATTTGAAACGCCATTTCGTGGCTGGTTACTTTGCCTTCTGTTTCGAAACGCACCACGCCGCGCACTTCGGTGGGCCAGTTGCCGTCTTTGCTGGTGATAATTTTTGAAAGGGTGAATTCATTTTCGCCTTTTTTGAGCGTGGTGGCGTGGGCGATTTCCCATTTCTTGCCCGTGGTCCCAAAGGGCAGAAAATGCACGGTGGCTTCTTTACTGTCCACCGGCACGATAAGTTCCAATGTGCGCTCGCCATCGGCATTGGGCGAGCCAGCCCATTGGGCGCGGAGTTTGGGGATCTCATTTTTGGCAGGCCATTGGGCGCGGGTTTTGGTGAACAATTCCGCGTGCGAACCGGGCTTGGTTTCCACACCGACGAACAGCTTCGCGCTCACTTCCGCTTCGCCGGGGATGCAAGTTTCTTCGCACTCGAGCCAATCGACTTTGGCGGCCAGCGTGTGCTCGCCCGCGGGCAAATCCGCCGAAAGCGTGAGAGGCACAATCAATAGCACTTCGCCGTGGTAGGCGTAAGTGAACATTTCCAACCACTCCACCTTCTCCGGCACAGGCCACTGAATTTTGCCGGCGGTGATGCCTTTGGGCAGCGTCCATTTTATAATAGTGGGAGTGCCGTTTTCGCCAGCGTTGCGCCAGTATGTGTGCCAACCGGCGGGCATTTCCAGCCGCATCCCCACCTCCACGGTGCTGCCCGACTTGGCCAGAGCGGGGTTTACGAGCAGGGAAACCTTGGTTTTGGCCCCAAAATCAAAATCCTGCGCCGACACAATGCCCGCGCTTAGCATCAATAAAATGGAAAACAGCCGCCTCATGCTGGAAAATAGCGTCTCAAAAAAGACGCCCTTTTGAAATGCTTTATTCGCGCGCCTCCTTGTCATATACTTCTTGGCCATGCTCGCAGGCAAACGCAAAACTGAAACCTCAACCGAAGCAACCTATCGCACCGGCGACGAACGCCTTGTGAAGCTTACCGATGCTGCAGCAACCAAAGTCTCCGGACTACTCCAACGCCAAGGCCGACCCGAGGGCGTGTTGCGCGTGGCCGTCACCGGCGGTGGCTGCAGCGGCTTGCAGTACAAAATGGATCTGCAAGACACCCCCGCCCATCGCGACATCCTCGTCGAAAGCTGCGGCATCCGCGTCGTGGTCGACCCCAAAAGCGCTCTCTACGTCACCGGCAGCGAGCTGGACTACAAAACCGGCCTCGAAGATTCCGGTTTCAAAGTCAACAACCCCAACGCCGCCACTACCTGTTCCTGCGGCGAAAGTTTCAGCGCATGAGCTTTTCAATCCTCATTGCGCTCGGCGTGCTCGCTCTTGGCGTCATTGCCAGCGCCATTGGCTTTAGCGTTTGGCTGTGGCAACGGGAAAACAAAAATGACTGACGCCTTTGCGCTGCTCGATGAACCGCGCCAACCGTGGCTGGAGGTGGAGGCACTGAAAACAAAATTCCTCACTCGCTCCGCCGCCACGCACCCCGATAAATTCACTGACCCCGCTGAAAAAGAAACCGCCCAAACCCGCTTCGCCGATCTAAACTACGCGCACGAAATTCTGCGCGCCCCCAAGCGCCGCCTCCAGCACCTCCTCACCCTCGAACGCGGCCACAAGCCCGACGAAGTCCACGATATCCTCTCCGCCACCGCCGACCTCTTCCAGCAAGTCGGCCAACTCTTGCGCGACGTCGACCCTTTCCTCGTTCAACGGGAAGCCGAAACCTCCCCCATCCTCAAAGCCCAAACCTATCCTGAAGCCCTCGACTGGCTTGAAAAGGTAAACTCCCTCCAACAAACTCTCACCCAAACCCTCCAACACCTCGACACCCAACTCCAGTCCCTCAACGAAAACTGGACACCCGAAACCCTCGAACCCCTATTCCACCAATACAGCTACCTCCAAAAATGGCAGGAACAGTTGAATGACCGTGCGATGCGGTTGGGATTTTGAGTTTACACCCATGCCCCAGCGCGTACTCTTTTGCCCATGAAGCACACCTTTGTTTTTCTCATCACGTTGTTTGCATTTTCCACTGTCACCACTTTGCAGGCGGGGCCGCCTAAAGGGTTTGTAGCGTTGTTTAATGGTGAAAATCTAGATGGTTGGCAGGCCAAGAAGAATGGATGGGCGGTGGAGGATGGCGTACTCGTACGCAAACCGGGCAGTGGCTACATTTGGACGAAAAAGAGCTTCGGAGATTTTGTTTTAGATTTGGAGGTAAAGGTGTCGAGCCGGTGCAACAGCGGCATATTTTTTCGCACGGACCCTAAAAATGCGGTGCAGGGTGGGTTTGAAATTCAAGTGATGGACACCACAGGCAAAACAAAACTCGGCAAGCATGATCACGGCGCGTTCTACGATGCCCTCGCGCCCAGCGCCAATCCCGCCAAGCCGGTCGGCCAATGGGACCGCTTCATCGTCACCTGCAAAGGCCCCAAAATTACTGTGAGCATCAATGGTAAACAAGTTGTCAACGCTAACCTCGGTGACTGGACTACCGGCAACAAAAACCCCGACGGCTCCCGCAATAAATTCAAGACTGCTCTCAAAGATCTCCCTCGCACTGGCCATATCGGTTTCCAGGATCACGGGCAAAACGTGTGGTACCGGAATGTGTATTTGAAAAAACTCGATTGATGCACAGAAAAGGAAACTTGTATCAAATAAGTTGAATCTACTGCCCTTTCGCCGTATCCAATAGCCATGCGCACGACCCTCGCTTTCCTTTTGCTAGCCATTGGCTGGCAATCCTCCCACGCCCTCGATTGGCCGCAATGGCGCGGGCCCAACCGCACCGGCATAAGTGCCGAGAAAGATCTACTTAAACAATGGCCGCAAGGCGGGCCCAAGCGCCTGTGGATTAACAGCCAAATGGGCAACGGCTATTCAAGCTTCGCAATCGTTAAAGGCAAACTTTACACCATGAGTTCACGGCGCGGCACAGAGCAGTTGATCTGCCTCGATGCCAACACCGGCCGCGAGCAATGGGCCACCAACCTCGGGCAGGAATTAAAAAATAACTGGGGAGGCGGCCCGCGCGGCACTCCCACGATAGATGGCAATCGTGTGTACGCAATGAGCGGCAAGGGTGATTTGGTGTGCACCGATCTCGCGGGTAAAATCCAGTGGCAAGCCAATATGACGCGCCTAGGCGGCGGCGTACCGAAATGGGGCTACACTGAAAGCATTACGGTGGACGGCAACCTCGCGCTGGCCACACCGGGTGGAAGGCAAGGCGCAGTTGTAGCGTTCAATAAACTTTCCGGAAAAATTGTTTGGCAAAGCCGGCAATTCACCGATGGTGCAGAATACTCGTCCGTGGTTCCGGTGACGCATAACGGCGAGCGCCAGTACATCCAGCTAACCCAGAAAAATCTAGTGGGCCTCGATGGGAGCAACGGTAACGTGCTGTGGAAATCAGCGTGGCCGGGCAAAGTAGCGGTGATCCCCACGCCCATTTTCAGCGATGGCAAAGTGTATATCGCCAGCGGCTACAGCGTGGGCTGCAAACTGGTGAACGTGGGCGCGGACAATCGGGCCAGTGATGTTTGGGTGAACAAGGTTATGAAAAACCATCACGGCGGTGTGATATTGCTGGGTAAACATTTGTACGGCTACAGCGATGGCGGCGGCTGGGTGTGCCAAGATTTCGCCAGCGGACGCGAGGTATGGGGCGAAAAACGCGCGCTGGGCAAAGGCTGCCTTACCATCGCCGAAGGCATGATGTATTGTGTAGACGAAAGCCGTGGTGACGTGGCACTGGCATCAGCCAACCCTAATGGCTGGAAAGAGCACGGTCGCTTCAGGCTCGCACCGCAATCGCGCATCCGCAGTAGCCGCGGTAAAATCTGGACTCATCCGGTAGTGGCCAACGGCAAACTATATCTCCGCGATCAAGAGCATATTTACTGCCACGACATCAGTGCCACTGGCAATAGTGGTGCATCCGTCACACCCACCGGGCCTATAGGCAAAACTCTCGCGTGGACGGCCAGCGTGGACACCAAATCCATTGATGCTATTTATGAAGGCAAAACACAGGCGGTGGTCACCACTGTGTTTGGTCAACCGACCAAAACGCAAGGCACGTGGAGGTCATATTCCGGCTTAAACATCACGGACCGCGAAGGCAAGAAATACGGAACCGTTTGGTTCAACCTTGCCGGCGGCACCGTCAAACAAGTGCGTTTTGATAAATAATTCAGCAACCCAAAAAAACTTATGCGAATCCTCACATCATTCATCCTCCTGAGCCTCGCGCTCAACACCTTTGCCTCTGACTGGCCACAATGGCGCGGCCCCGACCGCAGTGGGGTGAACCCCGAAAAAGGCCTCGCCAATCAATGGCCCGAGGGCGGCCCCAAGTTGCTGTACAAGGCCACCGGTGTAGGCGTTGGATTTTCCAGCGTGGTCATCGCCGACGGCACATTGTACACGCTCGGTGATTTGGACGATGCCTGCTATCTCTTCGCGCTGGATCTCAAGGGCGAACTAAAATGGAAAGCCCGCGTGGGCGATCCCAAAGGTCATCGCGGTTATCCCGGCCCGCGTTCTACGCCCACGGTGGCGAGTGGACATGTCTATTGCCTCGGTCAACACAGTGATCTCGTTTGCATCACCACCGCCGGCAAAGAAGTCTGGCGCGTGAATTTGCAAAATGATTTTGGCGGCAAAATGATGAGCGGCTGGCGGTGGAGCGAATCTCCACTGGTCGATGACGGCAATGTGATCGTCACCCCCGGCGGTAGCAACGGCGCCGTGATTGCCCTCAACGCCAAGACCGGTAAACTCGCTTGGCGCTGCGAAGATTGGCAGGACTCCGCCGGTTATTCCTCACTCATCATTCGCGAGATTGGTAGCATCAAACAATACCTCCAGCTCACCGGAAAAAGCGTCGCGGGCATCGACGCAAGCAACGGCAAGCTGCTCTGGCGCGCCGATCGGCCCGGAAAAACAGCGGTTGTCTCCACCCCCATTTTCCATGAGGGCAATCTCTTCGTCACCAGTGCCTACGGTGTGGGTTGCAACGGATTCAAGGTGGATTATAAGGACAGCAAATTTAGCACGAAAGAAACTTACAGACACGTTGGCAGTGTGGGTATGGCCAACCATCACGGCGGCGTCATTCGGGTTGGAGATTATGTGTACGGTTCGAACGGCGGGTCGATGTCCTGCCTCCGTCTCGCCGATGGTAAGGTGATGTGGAACGAACGCAGCGCCGGCAAAGGCGCGATCGTGGTGGCCGACAACAAAATCATCCTCCGCACCGAACGTGGCCCCGTGTCCCTTGTGAAGCTCAGCCCCAAAGCCTACGAGGAAGTCAGCCGTTTCGACCAACCAGAGCGCACCCGAGCCAAAGCCTGGGCGCATCCGGTGGTGCTCGATGGAAAACTGTACCTGCGCGATCAGGATTCGATGTTTGTTTACAACATTAGCGAATAAGGCTGGAATCACCCCAGCCCTTCCCGCATCGCTGCGAACAAGTTCTTTCCGGCTTCGACCGTTATGGGTTCTTTTTTTGAATCAAGGTCTTCGCAGAGTTCTTCGGGAAGTTCTTTCAGGAAACTGCTCGGGTGACAGAGAAAATTCTGGCCGTATTTTTTTCGGTTGAGGCAATGGGAAATGGTCAGCGTTTTCATTGCGCGGGTGATGGCGACGTAAAAAAGGCGGCGCTCTTCGTCGAGTGTGCCTTCCACAGCGGAGCGGGAGTGCGGCAGCAGCCCTTCCTCCACACCCACAAGAAACACGTGCGGGAATTCCAAGCCTTTGCAGCTGTGCGTGGTGATGAGGGTGACGGCGTCGCCGGCGTCTTCTTTGTCCGCCTCGCGATCGGCGTCCAGCGTGATGTCGTCGAGAAATTTTCCGAGGCGATTGGCGGGCAAAAGGGCTCCGCCTCGGTCATCCATTGTTGAAATTAAATCGCGCAAATTGCGCATTCGGTTTTCGGCGTTCTCAGGATCTTTTTCGCCCTTGCGCAACTCGGCGGCGTAATCGATTTCATCCAGAAATTTATCCGCCCAACTCGCCAGCGAAAGCTCAGTTTCGCCAAGTGGCGCGCGGAAGTCCTCGATCAATCCCACAAAGGCCTCGATGGACTTGCGGGTGCGCGGTTGGAATTCATGGATGACGAGATCGTTTTTCATTGCTTTCCAAACCGAACAATCCCGCTCTTGGCTGGCGCCGAGCAGGCGTTCCATCGTCACATCGCTGAGCCCGCGCGCGGGGATGTTCGCGATGCGTAGCAGGCTGGCGTCATCGTTCGGGTTGATGAAGGTTTTCATAAACGCGAGAAAATCCCGAATCTCGCGCCGGTCAAAAAAGCTTTGGCCGCCGATCAAATGATAGCGCACCTCGGCTTTGCGCAGGGCAGTTTCGAGCGGACGCGACTGCACATTGGTGCGAAACAAAATCGCGTGATCCTTCCACGGAATGCGCTTGGCCATTCGGTTAAATTCAATTTCGTCCACAATCGTGCGGGCTTCCTCTTCCTCGTTGGCAAAGGACTCCAGCCGCAGCAAATCGCCCGCGCCCTTGGCGCTCCATAATTGCTTGGGCCGGCGGCGCGGATTGTTTTTGATGACCGCATTGGCCGCATCGAGGATCACGCGCGTGGAGCGATAATTCTGTTCGAGCTTGATGACCTTCACCTCGGGGAAATGTTTTTCCATATCGAGGATGTTCGAAATCTCCGCGCCGCGCCAGCCGTAGATGCTTTGATCGTCGTCGCCCACCACGCACACATTGCGATGCTCGGCGGACAGCAAATGCATCAGCTCAAACTGCGCCGCGTTGGTGTCCTGATATTCGTCCACCATCACGTACTGATAGCGCGCGCGGCATTCCTCCAACGCCTCAGGAAATTCATTAAAAACCCGCAGCGTGAGCACCAGCAAATCATCAAAATCCACCGCATTCGCCGCGCGCAAGGCGCTATCGTAACGCCGTCGAATATGCCCTGCCATCGCGAGGCTGTCTTCATTACCCGGTACATTTCCATTCGGCCCCGCATTTTTCAGCCGACTCAGCAACCCCTGCAACTCGCGCGCGTCGGCCTTCACATCCTTGCCGGCGATGGCGCTCAGCACTTTTTTCACCACGCCGAGCTGCTCGCTGTCGCTATAAATCACGAAGTTGCGCTTATACCCAAGCTTCTCAATATGCCGCCGCAAAATGCGCACGCACAACGAATGAAACGTGCAAATCGTCGGCTTCAACGGTTTGCCATCCTCGCGCGTGAGCGACTTAGGCAACCGCTTAAGTTGCTTGGTCACCCTCTGCTGCATCTCGCGCGCCGCTTTATTAGTAAACGTCACGGCCAAAATACGCCCCGGCGAAATGCCCTCGCTCACCATATGCGCCACACGATGAGTCAGCGTGCGCGTCTTCCCCGTACCCGCCCCCGCCAAAATCAAAACCGGCCCGCGAAGAGTGGCGGCGGCTTTGCGTTGTTCAGGATTGAGGCCGGAGAGATCTGACATTGAGGTAAGTTTCAATTATCAAATATTAAAAACACAACTGTTTGATAATTGAAAATTGATCATTTATTCAGATCTTCCTCCAAAAATTGAGCCACATCCTTAAACTTCGGCACGTTGTCGGGATTGATTTCCATTAACAACTTGTGCGCCTCGAGGCTGGCTTCGGTGAGGGCGCGTTTATCGGCGTTGGTGGATTCGGCTTCCTGCAGCTTGGCATCGAACGGGTTTTCGCCGGTGCCGACGGTGAGGAGTTCCATCACGCCGAGGCTGTCGAGAAGATCGATGATGCGATCGCTGGGGTTGAGCAGTTCGATGCGGTCGAGCCGGTTGGTCATACTCATCAGGATGCCGAGGAAGGTGCTGTCCATATTCACGCAATCGGTGAGGTCGAGCAGCAACACGCGGCCGCCTTTTTTACAGGATTGATTGACCACTGTTTTGAAATCCACGCCCGCGGCGAAGTTAGCGGGGCCACTGACCTTGATGCAGGCGATGCCTTCGGTGACGGCGACTTGGAGGCGGACGCTCATCAGGCAGCAACCGCTGGGCGCGCGGCGATTTGGGTGATGGTGGATTGCAAAATAAATGAGTCGTCCAGCGAACTGGAAACGAGTTTTAGGTTGGCTTGCATTAAAAGATCGAGCGCGCGGACGAGTTCGGCACTGGTGTAATTGTTCGCCTGTCGCGTGGCGTTAAATAATACATACGGATGCAGCCCAAGTGGACTGATGCGGCGGTCATC
>Ga0233433_10004330_pt1 | contig 11009 bp, 16 predicted proteins | sample SI_122_August201_5_FD_179868 | JGI IMG/M metagenome (GOLD analysis project Ga0233433, IMG submission 179868) | Seawater microbial communities from Saanich Inlet, British Columbia, Canada - SI_122_August2016_100_MG | ecosystem: Environmental > Aquatic > Marine > Inlet | place: Canada: British... | reverse complement strand
CGCCTTTGATTCTATTGTCTTCTTCTTTTCGTTAGGCTATCTCGTGCCGCGATAACCGCGCGGGCTTTTGCCACGGCGTGTTGTATGGCGCTTCGATTAATTGAACCGTCCTCAGTAAGCGCACTAGATAAATCAACCATACCGGTTGTCGGGGTGGGATCTGTTTCTTCATTAGGGTCAAATCGCGCACCCATCAGTTTTCCCCCAATGGATTCTGCGATACCTTTAGCAAAGGTCTCTGCTTCGTCAGTGCTGAGGTCCGGCGTGACAAGTAGCCATGTGAGATCGTCTTCCCTTATCGTTGTTTGACCCTTGTTGATCATCCGATCAATTGTTGTTTCTGCGATTAGTAGAATGTTTTTCTCATGTTGATTCCAAAGGTCCCCGAGGTCGGCTTGAAATTCTGTCAGAGTTATTGCCTGCACAGTTCCATAGGACTTGCTTGCTTTGTCCGCCAGTAGAGTGCCGAGTTTTAACTCAAGACCGTCATCGTTCCAGTCTAAGGGGGCGCTACTATTTGCAGTGTCGCTTTGCCCTGGTTCGGGTTGAGCCTGAGGTCGGATACGGGATAATAGGTTGGAGACGATAGGGATTTTCACGGTAGAGAAATCTCACGTCTGTTGCGGATCAGGAAACTAAGTTCTGCCAAAAGGTATGCGTTTCACAACTCGCATGGCTTGTTCGGGAGAGGGTTTCCTACAAATAACAACGTCACTAAAAAGAAGTGGCTTACCGATGAATTCTTGGCACTGCTCTGCAGCGGCCGCCATAGCCAAATCACGTTCCTTTTCGTCCTCAATTCTTCCCGTAAGAGTCACGTGAAATCTGAATTCTTCCAGAATGTATGGATGTCCCCAATTGTCCAACATTTGCTCTTGATGGACGGTAAGCTTCGCCTGTCTGTATAGGGCAAGTTCTTTTGCCGTGCGATGTGCACGAAAACCATCCAGCGCGCGGACGCAGTCGCTAGCCATGTTCTCCAGCTGAACTGATGATGCAATTGGCGACAGAGCAAGAAATTTTCCGATGCAAACGAGCTCCAACGGCGGAATTTCAAACGGGGTAATGCCTTTAGCAAACACCTCGGTCGCACTAATCAATCCATTCAGCGTCACGTTCGGGGCTAGACTAAAGGGTGGCTTGAGAGTTCCGTGGAAGCCATAGGGTTGTGGATCGGCGACGTTTAGCAGGAGACGTTCCTTCGACAACCCCCGGACAGTTTTCAAGGGGTGCTGTTTGCCGGTTTCGATGTCCAGGCCTAGCCATTCGCGACCAAAAATAGCTAAGTCGCTATCCTTTGGGGGTACATAGTAAATGGCGTACCGCGCTAATGACATTCTAACCATTCCTTCCTAAACGGGTCGTCAACGAGACTTCGAAGGGCCGCGGTTAAGGTTACTGTTTCGTTGGCAGATGAATGCCAAGCGTCAGACATTATGACCTCGAAACGTTACGACAGGCTTAAGTCTCGATGCAATTATTGGCTGTAAACAAACTTCTACGCGGCTATTTGACTTGTTGAGACGAAGTCTAAGGCTTCCCGAATAATTGCTGTGGTCGCATTTTCCCGAACAGCTTGGGTGCTGAGATGCCGACGCCATCCTCGGGCACCGGGACACCCGTGGAATAGGCCTAGAATGTGACGCGTCATATGGTGAAGAGGCGTTCCGTTGTCACACTCTAAGTCACAATACGGAATATATTTCTCGATAATTTCTAATCGGGTTAACGAATTTGTGTTGGATATAAAAATCTTCTGGTCAACGTCGGTAAGTAAATATGGAAGCTCGTAGGCCGCTCTTCCAAGCATAACGCCATCAACATGGTCGAGATGAGATAAGCTTTTATCGAGCGTTGTTATACCGCCATTTATGATGACCGCTGTATTTGGGAAGCTTCGCTTCAGTTCGTAGACTCTGGGATAATCGAGCGGCGGAACATCTCTATTTTCTTTAGGGCTTAAACCCTTCAGCCACGCTTTCCTTGCGTGAACGATGACGGTTTTACAGCCAGCGCCTATGATGCCGGACATAAAATGGTCTAAAGGTTCGTGCACATCCATATCATCAATTCCGATACGGCACTTTACCGTGATCGGAACCGAGCAAACCTCTGCCATAGCGGCCACTGCTTCCGCGACGAGTTTCGGTTCCGCCATGAGGCAGGCGCCAAAGTGCCCACTTGATACGCGGTCACTTGGGCAGCCGACGTTCAAGTTTATCTCGTCATATCCCCATTGTTCACCAATCGCTGCCGCTTGAGCCAGGCCAACCGGGTCTGATCCACCAAGTTGTAGCGCGACGGGATGCTCTGAGGGGTCAAACAGCAAGAAGCGTTTGGGGTCGCCGTATATCAGGGCATTGGCTGTGACCATCTCTGTATAGAGGCGGGCATTTCGGCTTATCAGACGCAGAAAATACCGAGCATGGCGATCAGTCCAGGCCATCATCGGCGCTACGCAAAAGCGGTGAGGGCTCCAACTGCGGTTTTTTTCTGGTACGGGCATGATTTTGCGCTGCGATCCGGACGCCTGAGTTGGCGTGGTCCTACATCCAACGATGTGGCTTGACAATATGTTCATGTAATGTTCTATTCTCTGAATGAGAACAATACATGAACATATAAGGAGTTTGTGACATGGCTGCGACCCGTTATCTCAAGGATTCTCTGGCTCTTCTTGGCCTATTTGGTGTTATTTATCTTTGGTCAGTCGTTGCTTACGCGTTACAGGTTTAGTGGCTTGGAATTGAGTCCGGTGTTCCTGTTTCTCGTCGGATATCGTTGGAATCAAAGAGACCATCGATATTGAGGGGGGCGGCAGCAGCAGCGGCCATAAGTCCCTTATCAATTCTGAGCTGATTTTTACGATCGAATCTGAAAAATGGCCTAGCCCAAGGGCTTTCGGCCATAAGCTGGTACAGGGCAAGCATTCTAAAGCACACTGACAAGCCTTTTATTGTCGCCAGGTTGAAAGACCGGTGAATCGCTGTTGCCCAGCAATGAGCATCAAAATCATCGAACTTGATCTGAACAGGCGCTCCCGATTTGTCATGGAAAACGACCCCATCTGGGTAGTTTTTGCCTAATTCTATGCCCAATTCCGCGGCTTTGCTGGCCATATCCCAGGCCCTACTAATATCCGACAACCCAACCGGGGGTAGATCTTGTGCAGGAAATGGCGCGAAGACCATCATCGTGCCGTCAGGATGATGGGTGAAATTAAGGGGTTCCATGGAAAAATCTTAGGCCGTTCACGATTGTGGGAGAAGGGTATAGTTGTGCATCAAAGCCGCAGAAATATTGACATTTAGCCCCAGGATCGCGTATGAATGTAACTGTAGAAAACCGTAAAAATAACTTCTGCGCCAAATAGGTAATTAGGACATGAGTACGGCATTAGTCTCATCGACTACGCTGGCACCCGCCACTGCGCGGGTCTCATCCGTGCGCGTTGGTGACGCGACGTCCCTCGCCTATGTTGACGCATTGGGTACTTCCGTCGGGGCGAGACCTGGTGATCAGTCTGTCCGTTACGATGAAAGGTGGTCAGATTTACAACAACAACACCAGCAACCGGGATACGGACAGCAGCGGGACCGGACGGTTAGGTTCGGCGGCATTTTTGTTTCCCGTGAAGTAGGAACGGCAATTATGCAGGCCCAGGCCCAGGCCTCTCTGCCCAAAACATCCTCTATTCCTGAGGCTGAAAAGCAGATTCGAGTATACGAATTCAATCAGTCTTTAGTTGGCACACCGCAGGCAACGACAAGCATTGGTATTGCTCGTTTCTAATTAGAACGGTGAGCGTACTCGCATTAGCGAGACCAATTGCCTGACGAGTTCAAAACGTACCACCCGTTTTCCCTTGCCCTTCCCATTAGCTTTTCACCGGCGATGGCTTTCACGGCTTCGACCGGTGCCCCGTCCTTGGCGGCCAATTGTCGATAACTGTTGAGTCGCGCTGCATTAATTTCAGCAACCAGCGTCGCGATGTCAGGTGTCGCAGCCGCAGAGATGGCGGCGACGAGCCCATTAGGCTGCTCTCCGATTAAACCCTGAGCTCTAGCCTCGTTTAGGGAAGTGGCAAGCACAGGACTGGCTAATCCCACTCCACCCAGCACCACGGCTGAGACGATCAGTGATTTCGCGAATTTAAGTATTTGCGGCATATCTCAACTCCTTCAGCGGCGCAAAATTAGAAAATGTCTGGATTGTCGGACAGTAGATCTTCAACGCCCTTCTCCACCTTAATCCGGACTTCCTGTTCGATTTTTATATTCAGATTGATGACGATTGGTTTGTCGGGGGCCTGGACCTTAACTGTCGGCGAACACGCAGTAATGCCGATCGATGTGAGCCCTAAAACGAAGAACAGTCTTACAAGAAGGTTTCTCGCAAGCCGTAAGTTGGTTCTGGCTTCTGTCATCATTTGAACTCCGTATCGTTACGACTTTAACAATACTCTATTGGGCTGTTGCCGTTGTTATTGGCACTAGTGCGCATGATAAATGAGGCATCGATGTGGCACCAGGGCTGAGGGCCAATCGCTACGGTGTCGGAGGAAAACCCATCAATTGCTGTTTTATCGTTTCAGGAATCCTGTATCCCACCATGCTGTCGCGCACAATGTTTGCCAATTCGCCGCTGACATTAAGATTGAAGTCGATAGGGTAGCCATCGTACAGCGCCGGGTTGCGGCCCTTGATCGCCAATGAGGTCTCGAGTTCATTTCGGGCTGATCCAGAGACTTTGATGGCTATGGACTCGTATTGGAAATCTTCTAGCGCTTGGAGCGCCAGGGCCATGCCACCTTGGTCGGTCGCTGCCAAATGGGTCGCCTCATCGGGACGATAGCGAATAGACCCAGGGCCCGTGGTGTTTAGTATTCCAGCGTCAATCAACAAGTCATCATTGCCAATACGGATTGGAATCTGTCCTGACAGCGTTCCCTGGGCCTCTAGGCCCTTTAGGCCGCTCAGGCGTGCGAGCGCCGGCAGAGCTACCCCCGAAACGTCAAGATTCGCGGTGGATTCAGCGTCATCAAGGCGAAGAGTGAAGGGCTCGCCGGATATCTTTCCGCCAGCAAAAGTCATTGAAAGTGTTTCAACATCAACGATTTCTGCCGAATTTATTGCAAAGGACGCCTGAACGTCTGTTACGGGAAGCCCCATTTGGAGCAAACCAATAGAAGCGATCTGGGATCCTTTGGACCTAGGTGGCCACACAGCGTCAAGCGTAATGGCCGAATTCAGGCGGCTTATGTGGTAGTAGCCACCTTCTAACTCCAAATCTTTCAGGAAGAGTGTTCCCGTTTGGGGTCCATCGCGCTCTTTTCCAAAAGGAAACATTGCCCTGGCCGCAAATTCGCCCGATGTCGGCGTAAATGGAAGGCCTAGGGGCCTTAAGTTCGCCTGCATGAGGCCCTGACCGCCAAATAGGAGAGGGCCCACACTTGAAGCCACATGCCCTGATTCACGATCTAAGTCATAGCGAACGCTGAAATTTCCCAATTTAATATCTGAAGAAAGACTCATAATGCCTTCAGAATTAAATATATTATCCTCAAATACTAATGTGCCACCAATCATGATCCCAGATCGTCTGGTTGTCTGTGGTGTGGACCTACGAATGACGGCATTAATTGGTCCAGCGAAGCTGGTCAGCCCACCAGAAACAGCCAAGTCAACGTCTGAAAGCGTGACTAACTCGGACTGAAAGCGCGCGCCCTGCACCTCAGCCTGCATATCCACAGCGTCATCGGTGCTAACCCAGTACCCCTCAACCTTAAATGTGGGGATATCACCCATAAAAGATAGTGCGCTATCTTCCATGAGAATATTTACATCTGGAGCGCTGATCCCGAGCGCGGCGTCTAGCGTTGCCGTCGTGCTACCATCGGCGCCAAAAACTAAAGTCGCGGTCTGAGAGGCGTTGCTAGGCCGGGACAAATCGACCTCAAGTGGAGCGGCTAATTTGATGGTGTCACTGTATGTGAGATCGTCAATCTTCATCGCCAAGTCGTTTAGGGAAAAGGCAAGCGAAAGTCCGTCCAAGCGAAAATCTGTATCGGCGTTAACATTTATCTCAGCAAAAGAAGCTGCCTCAATAGATCCATTTTGAATGCGGCCGCTCATTGTTATGGGGCCACCAGCGATGGCGAGCGGACCGCTCAAGCCGTCGGCAATGATTTTGGCCCAAATCGTTCCATTAGGCGTCTCAATGTCGTCTAAACGGACTGCAAGTCTTTCAAACTTAAAGTCCTGGGGTAGGCCGTCCTTACCCATCAGCGCCCACCCCGCCGCACCTAAACTCCCGCGGCCAAACGGAGTTACCCAGCCAAGGTCGAAATCAATGGTGCCCCTGAGCCCTGACTGCTCGGCCTGGAGTTGGAAGAATGGCGCTGTCGTTGATGTGGTGCTCAGAGAAAGGTCGTAACTCTTCTTGTTTGCCGCTTCTAGTCCTATGGGGTTCAGGATATCTGGCCATGGGGCCGAAATTTCTAACGGTTGGTCGCTGGTTATGGAAAAGACCCCATCTAGCAATGATGCGTTGATCTGTATGTCAGCCGTTATGGGGGGACCGAGGCCCGGGACACGAAACCCATCGGCCTGAAAGGTGATATTTCCCGTCAGTGACGATGTAATGATATCAGTCATATCAAGTTCACCCTGCCACCTTGCTGCGCCGGATAGGTTTGGTCCGGTCATCATTAAGGTTGCATCCACCGAGATTGGTGAAGTCGCTGCTGTGAGATTGAGGTCGATTGTCGCTTCAATCGGACCGTCGGGGTGAGATACGGAGATACGGGCGTCTTCTACCCTTATTATATCAAATGGTAGCCCTCCACTCCCGTTTGCCGATCCAGTGGGTTCATCAACAAACTTGGCCTCATCAGCACCACTACCAATTTGGCTTAATCGACCAAACAGGAGTCCTTTATCCGTCCACGCGCCATTGATCCTAAGATCAGCGAGATTTAGCTCGTTGAATCTTTGGTCACTTAGAGACGCCCATGAATACTTTAATTCTGCCCCCGAGAAGGAGAGCGCGCCGCCCGCCAGCTCACCTGATTTTAGTTCAAGGCCGGACAAATCCACTCGAACTACGCTGAGCTCGGCCGGTCCAAGGCCCTGATGATCGAGGGCGGACGTGAGGGCCAGTTCGATTAAGTTGGTCCGAAAGATCACCAATACGCTAAGAAGGAGAACGATAAACGCTGCCGTACCGATGAAAAACCGGGCAAGAGCGTTGGATCGTCTGTGTCGCGGTTGATAGCGGGTCATGGTCGACGCTAATGTCCTGTCACGAGAGATGGAGCGGTGTGTCTGTAGGATAGGAGAGTTTAGGAATGCATAAGCCGGCTGTCGATTCCTGCTTCGAGGTGGCTTTTTGGTTCCTTGATCGGGCATTGGACGAGGGGGAATATCTCCAGCCACAAAAGATGCATAGGCTCATGTTCTTGGCACAAGCCTATTTTGCGTCTGCCCGTCACGGCGAAAAGCTAATGCCGGCCTCATTTGTAATTGGGCCTGAAGGTCCAATAGAACCAACAGTCTTTCGAGCGATGGAGCGGGGACGTCCCATGGTGGATACGACCACCATCGACGAGCCTGTCGAACACGTCCTTGATAGCGTTTGGCGTCAGTTTGGCACCAAATCTGTCGAACGGCTTAACACCGCTATCAGTAACCATCCACCCGTAGCCAATGCCAACGAGAATGGTCTGGGGACTGAAATTTCATATGAGGAAATGGTGGACTTTTACGTTCGGGCATTGAGCCAAAATTTGAATAGAAAGCAGCCTCAGGCCGGATACCAAGATACGGATGCTCCTTCGCCAGATCGGGTTCTGAGGCCCAAGTTAATGCGCTCTCACACCGGAAAAGCGGTCAGTGTTGACAGGTGGACCCCGCGCCGGGTCGATTAACATTTAGCAGCGTGCCGAACCGATTTTCATTGCCATAATGGCTCACCGCTGTTACCAAAATCCAGTAAACCCATAGAGTTGCTTGTTGTTTTCCAAACAACTGGCATACGATATGCTGGTGTTAGCTCAGGGGCACCGGGTCAGAGCAAGTTGCTTGATCAGGTAGTAGACAGGGGAAAGAGCTTACGATGGGTCGAGTGATCAGCATGGCTATCGTCTTGCTCGTTTTCTGGCTCACGCTATCGGGCCACTACACGACTTTTCTAATTACGTCCGGCGTTATCAGTGCAGTTGCTATTGCACTCCTAGCATACCGCATGGATGTGGCGGACCGCGAAGGTCACCCAATACACCTCGGATTGTCCGCTTTGACCTATTGGCCGTGGCTGGTTTGGCAGATTATTTTGTCTGCACTTAATGTGACCCGCATCATCATCAATCCCAGCCTTCCGATCAGTCCAACTCTGACTCGTGTGAAGATGAGTCAGAAGACCGACGTTGCGCGAGTAACCTACGCCAACTCAATCACACTGACACCGGGCACCATTTCAGTGGATATCGAGGGCGATGAAATTCTCGTGCATGCGATTACGCGCGATAACGCGTCCGATCTTGAAGCCGGCGGCATGGACCGGCGCTGTACCCAGTTCGAGGGTAGCGTATGACCATGTTTACTGTAGCTGCTCTCGCTTTGCTTGTGTCACTAGGCCTTGTCCTGGTTCGAGTTCTTAAGGGGCCGTCAATTTTTGACAGGGTTATCGCGGGTAATTCCGTCGGTACATTGTCAGTCCTGTTGCTTGCCGTGATCGGATATGTGTTCGGTAGACCCGAGTTTATCGATCTGGCGATTACATACGCCCTACTCAACGTGATTGGCACAATCGCCGTTCTTAAATTCTTCCGTTACGGCGATCTCGGTGTCGGCGAAGATGAGGCGGGGTCGTAGGCATGGACGTTGCACTATACTTTTTAAGCTGGGCGCTTCTGGCCGGTGGCGGTTTCTTTTGTGTTGTTGGAGCCGTAGGTCTTCTTCGGATGCCTGACGCGTTTACCCGTCTTCACGCGGCTAGTATTATCGATACGCTTGGCGTTGGCATGATTATTGCCGGATTGATGGTCCAATCCGGACTGACGCTCACGACGGCCCGCCTTGGAATAATTCTGGTCTTGGTATTCTTTACGAGCCCCGTCGCCAGTCACGCGATCGCGCGCTCTATGCGCCACCGAAACGTTAAACCGGTTCTTTCTGAAGACCGGACGGGTGAGGGCAGCTAGTCATGGAATTCCTCATCAACCTAGTTCTCTTGCTGTTTCTTTCGGCCGTGACGATTGCAATTATCGGCGTCAGAAATCTGTTTGCCGTCGTGGTTTTGGGTGGGGCCTATAGCTTTTTAATGGCGACATTGTTGATCGCTATGGATGCAGTCGACGTCGGCATGACCGAAGCGGCCGTTGGGGCAGGTGTTTCAACTGTGCTGTTGTTGTCGGCATTGCATTTAACAAAAACCGATGAAGCGCCAGGGCGCCATTCCAACGTGTTGCCGATGGCCTTATCCGTGCTTACTGGGTTGGCTCTGGTCTATGGAACATGGGACCTGCCTCGCTACGGTGATGCGGATACCCCAATGAATACCTATGTTGGCGCGGAGTATCTCGAGCGGTCGATCGATGAGACAACCGTACCCAATGTGGTGACTTCAGTTTTGGCTAGCTATCGGGGTTACGACACCCTTGGTGAGACGGCAGTTATTTTTACTGCGGGTATCGGAGTGCTGATGCTTCTCAAAGGCCGCCGCCGTAGAAAAGATGAAGATGGCGAAGATGAGGGGCGTTCATGAGGGGGCACCTGATTCTTCGCGTCGTATCTAAGCTTTTGATTCCATTTTTGCTGCTCTTTGCGCTGTATGTGCAATTCCATGGCGACTATGGTCCGGGCGGAGGGTTCCAAGCTGGCGTTATCGTCGCAGCGGCTTTTGTACTTTACGCGCTTATCTTCGGGCTCCGCGCTACGCAGAAGGTTATTCCACCTGCTTTGTTAGAGGTCGCGGTTCCGCTTGGCGTTCTGATTTACGCTGGCGTAGGTGTTGTCACTTGGGGCCTCGGCGGAAACTTCTTGGATTATGGGATGCTCGACTCCCATGATCCGTCGCACGGCCAGCATCTCGGCATTCTTCTGGTTGAGGCGGGCGTGTTGTTGACTGTTTCATCAACAATGCTGTTGATCTTTTACACCTTTGCTGGCCGAGGGCGCTGAGAGGATGGACATGGAAGGGTTAAATGAACTTGCCTTCGTCCTTGGTGGTGTCAATCACTGGATAACGGTCTTTTTGATTATGGCCGGGCTCTACATCATCGTATCCCGTTCAAACATGATTAAAAAATTGGTCGGCCTCTCGATATTCCAGACATCGGTATATCTACTGTACGTCTCGCCTGGAAAAATTATTGGCGGCACCGCACCGATCATTTCAACAGACTTTGCGGTCTACTCAAATCCGCTACCGCACGTTCTTATACTAACTGCTATCGTTGTTGGCGTAGCGACACTTGCTCTTGGCCTCGCTCTCGTTGTGCGCATAAATGAAGCCTACGGGTCTATCGAGGAAGATGAGGTTTATGGCGACGGGGATTGGAACTAACCAATGCTCATAGATCAGTTTCCCGCCATCGTAGTTGCAGTTCCTCTCGTCGCCGCTGCTCTTTGCGCGATCGTTCGGAATGAAACGGCGTGTTGGCTAATTTCCCTTGTCGTTGCGTTTCTATGCTTCGTTGGCAGCGCCACAATGCTGGGGCAGGTTCAAGAGTACGGCGTTCCTCTATCCTACAAAATGGGTGGCTGGGCTCCTCCCGCCGGGATCGAGCTTCGTGTCGATCTGTTATCTGGGTATCTTCTCGTTCTCGTATCTCTCATCGCAACTGCCGTTCTTATTTACGGGCGACACAGTGTGCGTGCCGAAATCAAAGAGAGCGTGCGCGGCTGGTATTACGCCATGTACCTCCTATGCATGTGTGGGCTTCTCGGAATCGTTATCACTGGTGATGCCTTCAACGCCTTCGTGTTCATGGAGATATCATCTCTTTC
>Ga0233433_10004324_pt1 | contig 11020 bp, 10 predicted proteins | sample SI_122_August201_5_FD_179868 | JGI IMG/M metagenome (GOLD analysis project Ga0233433, IMG submission 179868) | Seawater microbial communities from Saanich Inlet, British Columbia, Canada - SI_122_August2016_100_MG | ecosystem: Environmental > Aquatic > Marine > Inlet | place: Canada: British... | reverse complement strand
AATGCCGCATTCCTTTGCGATCCAAACTGCGTCCCGGCCAACAGTTTCGACGTTGAATCCTCTGTCATGAAACAGATAGCGGCGAAGGCGCTCGACATCGTCAGCATCACATATATAGGCCCCGTTCTGTCGCAGCGCCTGACACAACCGCTTATCGATTGACTCAAGCGTAATTAGAACGCTCTCATTGGTGCACAACGCCGAGTTATCAAACGATTTTGACTCGATGATTCTCTTGGCCGCTTTATCGATATCTGCCGTATCATCAACCAAAACTGGCGCGTTTCCGGGGCCAACGCCGATGGCTGGGTTGGAGGACGAGTATGCCGAGCGCACCATTGCGTTACCGCCGGTGGCAAGCGTTACCGATGTCTTTTTCGATCGCATGAATTCCTCTACCAGAGGAATCGTTGGGTGCTCAATGATCTGGATTACGCCATCGGGCGCCCCCGCCTCCTGCGCAACTTTGGAAAGAAGATGCGCCGCATCCACACTGCATTCACGGGCTGCAGGATGTGGGCTAATGACGATCGCATTTCTTGTCATCAATGCAATCAGGATCTTGTAGTTGATGGTGGCGATCGGGTTGGTGGATGGCGTCAGTGCCAAGATCACCCCAGCTGGCCGGGGAATCTCAACCATCTTGCGGGGCTCATCAATCCGGGGGTTGACAAAGTCCTGGTCGCGGTAAAAATCGACCAGCGGATGCGCGGTCAACTCGTTCTTGATTTTCTTGTGCGCCGCGACACCGAATCCGGTCTCCTCCACTGCCCAGTCAGCATAGCGACCCGCGTTCTCATGAGCCACCTTCGCGACAGCATCGACAATGGACATTGTCAATTTTTGGTCAAACCGGCGAAAAACCTCCGCCGCCCAGCGTGCCCGTTCGAGGACAATATCAGCCTGCCCAGCGAGTGCGGCAGGTGTATCAGCGATATCGACTAAGGTTCTGACTTGCGGTTCCATGGTCATGCGCTCTTGCGGTAGGTATGGTGAGATGCGCCCATCACCTCATCGCGGGCGAGTCCGACTGCGATCTCTACCCGACGAATAACCTCTTCGCAGTCGGCCTGTGTCATGAGTAATCCCGGCTTGAACTGCAACACCCGCGGATCCAGGCTAGAGAAGATCGCCCAGACTCCGTTGTCATAGAGATGCTTCATCACCGGCTTGGCGCCTTGCTCATGATTGAACTCGAGCCCCATCACGACCCCATGTTGTCGAATACCAATGAAGAAGTCCGGGTAAGCCGCCATGATCTGGTCAAGGCCGGCCCGCATATAGTCAGAGATGTATCTCACCATGGTGCGCACTTCGGGACGCTGCACCATCTCCAGAACCTTCATTGCCACAATGCACCCCAACTCAGCGCCACCGCCGGTTGAAATGTGGCCGAACCCGTCTTCCTTGAGCCAACCCCCACAACGCTCACTGATCAACACACAAGCAATCGGATAGATACCGCCCCCAATCCCTTTGCCAGTAACCATGATGTCTGGCTCGATACCGTATTTGGTGCACGCCCAGATCTCACCGCACCGCATCAATCCGGTCTGAACCTCGTCCGCGATATACAGCGCGTCATAACGTTCACAGAGCTGCTTTACTCCCGGAAGGTAGCCCTCATGCGGCATGGGGAATCCATAAGTCGCCGGGATCGTTTCCATGATGACAGCGGCCACATCGCGGCCGCGAAGCGCATCTTCCATTGCATTAAGATCATTAAACGGGACCTGGATAAATTCTCCCTCGGTGTCTTCCGAAAGAAACAGTTTGGAGAAACGATCATCGCCGGTTTTAACCGCGAGTCCCGTGTGGCCGTGATAGGCCTTGATAATCGAGACAATCTTGCGCTTCTGCGTAGCGTGGCGTGCGGTCTTCAAAGCAATATCGATCGCCTCACCCCCTCCGGAGCCATAGGCGGTGTACCGCATATCCGGTGAAGGTGCGCAAGCCGCTAGCGCTTCCGCGAGTGCGGTGCGGGCAAGCGCTGGGAAATGGTGATTCCCCATATCAAAGCGTTCGCTACCAGTTTTAAGTGCCTGAACCAGTTCTGGGTTTCGGTGACCGAGATTGTAGGTGCCGCCGTTCAAATGTAGATCAATCAGACGATGGCCATCCATGTCGTAAAGGTAATACCCCTCACGCCTATCGATCACCAGATCGATCCCCATGTCCTGCCAATCCTGGGTCTTGCCAGGGTTCCAAAACGCTCGGGATCGATCGAGAAAGTCTAGTTTTGCTTCGCTCATGGCACGCTCTCGCCGCAGTTAGGTGTCAACTCCTCTATACAGAGTGACATGCAGCGAGACCGCCGACTTGACACTATCTCATAGAAATTGACATACCAAGCGAGCGAAGGAAAACAATAAACGGTGGTGGTTTCTTTAACAGGAAACGGGAAACGGCAGTACAGTTACCGCGTCGACGCTGTTTATCAGGCCAGCGACGCAAGGTATTTGCGTCCAAGTTCCTCACTGATGGGCGCAAAGGTGGGGGCCAATTCTTTAGCAATATCCACTTCGCTGTGCGAGCCGATCCAGGCAAGCAGCGCAAGACGTCTCATCATAATGAAAGTGGGAATCTCGGTTTCGTCTTCTTCGGACAGCGGCCGGATAGAACGGTAACCCCGGACCCAGGCGTCCTTCAGTTCAGGTATACGGAGATCATCCTCCATAAAACTGATTCCCGCGGCGAAGTCATACATCAGCCATCCCAAGCCACAATCGTCAAAGTCAATTAATCTGGTTTCATCATCTGTGATCAACAGGTTGGCAAGACGCATATCTGCATGAATCAATCCGAATCGATCTGGCTTTCGTCCATACTGGGTGAGACGCTCGATGACCGTGGTCTCCACTTGTTCAAGCACCTGCCGGGTTTGTGTCCCGATATTCGGCCCATCCCGCCAATGACCCCAGGTGGCATCTTGGCCGAAAACGGTGTCTAGGTCCCAGACCAGTCGCTCAAAAGGCTCGGAGCGATCCCAACCAATAGAATGAACATGCGTCTTTGCTGCAATCTCGCCAAGCTCCTCGAAGCCTCCAGTCAAATCATCCTGCTGACCCGGCTCACTACCTTCGACAAATTCAAACATAGCAAGGTAGCGTTTCTGTCCAAGCGCTTCACTGGTCGCTGATTGAATCGTGCTGCCATTCTTACCCGGAAGAATATCCGGCGTTTTCACCCCGCCTTCTGCATTGAGCGCTCTGGACCACGCGTGTTCACACGAGATCGCTGTTTCCGTGTGGTAATTCTCCCGGTGAATCCGAAGAATCGACTTGAGTCCGTTAGGTGCCTCAACGAGAAAGGTCTCATTTTCGGAAACGTTGATTAGTCGTGCTTTGCTCCCCTCCGGCAAATCCCATAACTCCAACGCTTCGTTAGCGAGCGAAGAGAGGTATCCCATGGTCTCCTCGTGTGAGAACTTAGCGGTATTCATGCTATTTAACCTGAGCTGAAGGTATACGGAATCAAATTTCTTCTATCGCCTCGAGTGACTCCGGAATAATCTGGCCGCCGTCGACAATGATGCTCTGCCCAGTGATATAGCTGGCCTCGTCTGAAGCGAAAAACAGGGCGGCGTTACCGATATCCGCGACATTGCCTAGTCGTTTCAGCGGGATTGATGCGGCCATCGTATCCAGATAACTCTGTCCCAGGTCCTGGAGACCTTCGGTATATATATTTCCGGGCATCACCGCATTGATGGTGACGTTGTAGCGCGACAGTTCCATACACGCTGTTTTCAGGAAACCCAGTTGACCCGACTTTGACGCACCGTAATGAGACCACCCCGGGAACCCCGTTACCGGGCCAGTAATGGATGACGTAAGGACTACTCTTCCACCTCCGGCCTTCTCGAAGTGGGGGATCGCTGCCTTTACACAGAGAAACGCACTTTTCAGGTTGGTCGCCATTACCTGATCCCATTCAGAAGGATCCATATCGACCATTTTGGTTTGTGGAAAACTGCCCGCGTTGGCACACATCACGTTCAGCCCGCCAAACTTTTCAGCCGTGGTGGCTACCATGTTCTGCACTGACTCCCAGTCGGAAACATCACACTGGCAAAAATCCGCATCCGCACCCGAGATCTTCAACTCCTCGACTGCTGCCATCCCATCTGCTTCTCCGCGTGCTGCGATCATGACTCTCGCGCCGTGCGCTGCAAAAACCTGAGCGATACCTTTACCAATCCCCTTTGAACCACCAGTAACAATCACCGATCGGCCTTTTATTGATGTCAACATATCATTTTCCTCTGGAAGTTATCGGGCGTTGGATGTCTCACTGCGAGCCCGTATGAACCACATCACGATCACCCCCGAGAGAAGCAATACGATGGATGTCACAATCGAGAGTATGCCCACTGACGGGACCAGCGGGGAATAACCGGAAACCATTTTTGCGTACAGCCACTCTGGCAGCGTTGAGTCTGCTCCCGTGGTAAAAAGTGACAAAGGAAAGTTTCCCCAACTCAGCAAAAAAGCAAAAAGCCCCGCGGAGACCACGCCCGGCCAAAGCAGTGGTCCCGTAATTTCTTTCATTACTATCCAAGTCGATGCCCCCATATCCCGCGCTGCCTCCTCAAGCGACGGGTCAAAACTATAAGCACGGATCGCAATAATCAGAGTCGCGATCGGTGAAATCCACACGAGATGGGCAACCACAGCGGTCTTCCAGGTTGGGATGATTCCCAGTGCGTTGAACCACAATAACAGCGCTAATCCAAGTACAGCCTGTGGGAAGAATATGGGCAACAGGATCAGTTTCTGAAAAACGCCGCGAAAACGCCACTGGTATCTGGCAAAGGCAAGTGCACCAAAAAAACCAACGACCATGGAGATGACCGTGACAAGTAGCGCCACACTTAAAGAGGTCCACAAGAGATCCTGGACTGTCGAACTTTCGATCGCCTTGCCGTACCACTTCGTTGCGTAACGCTTAATTGGAAACGTTAGGTATCGCGCTTTGGAAACTGAGGCAAATCCGACCGAGATAATCGGCAAATAGAGGAACAGAATCGCCAGTACCCCGTACAGGGTAAGCGCGATACGCGCGGACCGGGACATCTTCATGATCGCCGCCCGCCCATGATGAGATCGAGATTCACCCGGTTGATGCCGAAAATAGACAAGGCACCAATAATCAGAATCAGAATGATCGACAGCGCTGAACCGAGAGGCCAGTTCTGTCCATAGGTAAACGCGGTTTCAATTTCATCCGCAATGACGATCACTGTCTGCCCACCAAGTAGCTTGGATTCCGCCATCGCTCCGGCCGCCAGAACAAAACTCAGCAAAGAGCCAATCACGATCCCAGGTGCTGACAAGGGCAAATCAACTTCATAGAATATTTGCCATCGAGATGCGCCGAGATCCGCCGCTGCCTGACGGGCATCATCGGGCACCATTGCGATACCCTGGATGAGTGGAAAGAGCATAAACGGGAAATAGGCATACACCAGCCCAAAGACAATCACGGGCACGTTATAAAGCGCCCCTTCGAATGTCAGCCCAGTCCAGGCCCGTAGGTGGCCCTCGATCAGCCCCCCTTTCATTAATGTCAGCACCCATCCAAACAGCCGGATGTTCTCCGAGACAAACAGTGTGACAACAACTGCAATAGTGATGAAGAGGCCGAAACCCTTGAACACTTTTGCCATCCCGAATGCGAGGGGCCAACAGATGACGAAAAGCATCACCGTCGATGCTAGGGCCATACCAAAGGACCACACCACCGACTTGATATAACCCTGTGTAAAGACCAATTTATAGGAAGAAAAATCAGGTAAATGCAGCAGACTGAATACCTTCTGAGGCATTACTGAAAATACGGCAATCACCAACAATGGTGCGAGAAAACTGATCAGCAGTACCACGCCCATCGGCACAGCACTCCACAACCCAATGCGCTGGTCCTGGCGTTCCACAGATTATTCTTCCATGATCATGTGCGCATACTCTGCGTTCCAACCAAGACGCACCCGGTCGCCAATCTTCCCGGGGAAACGATCCTCTCGAAGCTTCTCAACTGCCAGTTCATCGCCGTTATCGGCTTGGATTTTGTACTGAGTTCTCGAGCCAAGGGCATATTCCGCCTGCAGCACACCTCCGACTACAAAGTCGGCGGCACTGTCCTCCGACAGAAAATGAACCGATTCGGGCCGGACCATAAGCGTGGCCGACGCGCCCTGCCCAAGTCTCATAGCGGAGTCCGGACCGACGCGCCCCGTTTGTATATCGATTTCGGTTCCGACGAGATTGCCCGAGACATCTCCTTTTACCGAAAACAAATTAACCTCACCCATGAACTCTGCAACAAAACGGCTAATCGGACGGGCATAAATCTCATCGGCGACAGCAATTTGTTCAAAATGTCCGCTCCGCATAATCGCTATACGGTCCGACATCACCATTGCTTCCTCCAGACTATGGGTGATATAGACAAAGGTCTTCCCGGTTCTCTGATGCAGATCTTTGAGCTCCTTTTCCAGATTCTTTCGCAGGCGAAAATCTAACGCAGACAGAGGCTCGTCAAAGAAAAGGATCTCTGGATCAAAGGCGAGCGCTCGAGCCAGAGCAACACGCTGGCGCTCGCCACCAGAACACTCGCTTATCCGTTTTTGATAAAAACTTCTGGGCAGATGCAAAAGATCGAGCAACTCAAAGGCTCGAGCCTTTCGATCATCAGGACGCTGCTTGCGCAGCTTCAGCGGAAATTCTATATTTTCTCCAACTGATCTATGCGGGAACAAAGCCAGAGACTGAAAAACCATACAGGTCGGCCTTAGATTTGCCGGCATCTCTTCGATTCTTTTATCCCGAAGCCAGATCTTTCCTTTGGAAAGTTCTTCGATGCCGACAAGAATACGGATCAAGGTAGTTTTGCCACTGCCGGAAGGGCCTACAATCGTTAGGAACTCACCCTCATCGATCTCGAGGTTGATGTTGTCCAGGGCCGTAAATTCCCCGAAATACTTGCTCACGCCCTCAAGGCGGAGAATTGGCTCAGGGCTCATAGGAAGTCACAAGAAGTCAAAAAAACCATAAGTCAAAAGTGCCGAGGGCGGGTTTTGACCCGCCCTCGGCCACATCTGAACATCCAGAACTTAGCCGCGTTTTGCCGCGTTATACGCTTCGTTCAGCTCGGCGTATGAGGCAACGACCTGGTAATCCAAGGATCGACTCATCTCCTCGTCAAGGCTATCCCATTGGATGGCGTCCAGTTCATCTTTATCGAACTTATCGAGCACCATCGAATCACCCATCTGGCTCACGGGGTTGTAGGTTCCCTCGGAAAATGCAACCGCCTTGCAAATATCAGGGGTCTGCACGAACTCTAGGAAGTCTTCAGCGAGATTAGAAGGGTTTGGATTATTAACCGCTGAGGTCAATTCAATCCAGACCACGCCGCCTTTGCCATCTACCGGGCCCGATTTAGGTGTGATTCCTCGTACATTTGTTGCTCCATCGAATCGCGCGGGAGACGCGGTATAAGTACCCCCCGTGAAGTACGCATCAATTTCACCATTGATCAGGGCAGTATTCATCGCAACCAGATCGTCGGTCAGCATCTTGGCACCACCAAAAATGGTGTCCGCGGTATTGCGGAATTTTTCTAGGCCAGCCTGGTCCATCACCTCGAAAGGATTTTGATCCCCTGTGAGACACATATGCATGATGTTCCAGTTATCGTAGGTCAACACGCCGTAACGATCTTTCATCGCTGAATCAAGAAACAGCTTCCAACCTTCATCCTCCGCCGTTGCGCGGCTGACCTTATCGGTGTTGACCACAAAACTGAAAGGACCATAGCGCTGGGGCATTCCAATCAGTTCGCCGTCATCCGCGAAGGCAAGTGGATAAGGATCCGAAAATCCGGGCAGCATCTTATCGAAGTGACCCATGAAGCGATCCTTGTTCAACGGCTTAATCAAGCCCTCAGGGTACAGCTGCGCACGAGCCCAGGGCTGGTTGACATTGATGAGATCCCAGACATTGACTTCGCCGGCGCGGAGCTTGTTGATCATGTCAGGATCTGAGGTGCCGCTTTCAGCCCGAACCTTTGCGCCCGAGTTGGCTTTACGGAAGGGCCCCAGCACATCGTCCGAGTTATATCCTTCCCAGCAGAGAATGTTCATCTCGTTACGAGCTGCTAGCGCCGAACTGATCGGCCCCATCGCGGCGAGTCCTGCCCCGGCGGCCAGGCTCTTATTGAATTGACGTCGTGTGAATTTCATTGTGTCCTCCTTCATGTGATCAGATTTTGGTTCGACTTCAAAACTTTGTACTGCTTAGCTTATACATCCAACATCTAAGGTGAAGATAGCGCTTTTTCACTTACTCTGCTTGACGCAACGTCATGAAAACTTGACACTTTTTTTCGACATCGGAAATGACTCACGAATTTCATAATTGGTAATATCTCGATTGGTATTTTTCCTATAAAATCAGCATCCTAAGGCAATAACTTAAATTTTAGAATGAATTCTTTATTACCGTCGAAAGTGCTCGCATCAGCGGCTTCTGGCGTGATCCCGCTGATCGAAGCCAACCACGGAGACCCGGAACTTATCTTCGGGCGTAGCGGGATTCGATCCAAAGATATCGAGAACCCAAATAACGAATTAGCATTGGGGCAATTCTGTCGCCTATTCACAGAGGCCGCGCAACAAACGGGCAACGATAACTTCGGACTACACTTTGGTTCAGATTTTGAACCGCGACGCTTAGGGGCCATTGGGTATGCAGCGATCAGCTCGCCCACTCTTGCAGCCGGGCTACGCAACATGGAGACCCATTTCCCAGCGCATCAAGGTCAATCAAGTTTCGGATTGATTCGTGATGACGACATGCTATGGCTAAGTTATCGGGTCAATGACCCACAGATCAACGATCGACGGCATGATGCAGAGCTATCGATGGGTATGTTTCTTAACATCTTCCGGCACGCGCTGGGCCCAAACTGGTGTCCGCTGGAGATTCGGTTTGAACATGCAAGACCTGAAAATCACCAGGAACATGAAACGATTTTTGGGGCGCCGGTTCAGTTTGGGCGTCGCACGAACGCTTTAGCATTCCGACGCACTGATCTGGATGTTCAGATGCCGACTGCTGATCCCTACCTTTACTCTATTGTCGAGGCCTTCTTACAGTCTCGCTGTGACCTGCATGACAATCCCGAGACCTTTGCTGAGTCCGTCCGTAATCAGATAAAACTCAATCTCAGCACAACCATTCCGACGGTCGCCCAAATTGCACAGCTTTTTGACTTAAGTGACGACGAATTTCAGTATGAACTGAACGCGCATAGGCTTTCGTTCAAGCGTCTCCTGCGAAGTGCCCGAGAAGAACTCTCACTGCACTACCTCGATAATTGTGATCTACCTCTGACCGAGGTGGCTATGCTTTTGGGGTACTCTGAACTTTCGGCTTTCTCACGGGCTTTTCGCAAATGGACGGGGATGAGTCCACAGAAGTATCGCCAGTCTCACCGAAGATCACCCAAGCCGCATACTGTCTGAATCGGCAGAGCGCCCTTTGTTCCTCCGTCCAAAGTCATGTGGAGGCTTAGCCAAGTTCCACTTCGTCGTCTGTTAAGACTGCCTCTCCAGGAAATTCTTAAGCGCGTCGAAGTAGTCTTCTGGTTCCTCATAGAACGGTACATGGGAACTGTTTGGGAAAATGACGACCTCCGAATTGGGCAGCGCATTGGCCATTTTCAAGGCACACGCAGGTCCAATCTCATCGTGAGTGCCAGTGACGATTAGCGTCGGCATGTCTAAGCGATGCATATCAGGAATTCGGTTCCAATCTTTTAGGTTGCCAATGTATAGAAACTCGTTTGGTCCCTGCATGGTACCGTAAGGCCCCATATTCCAGTCATTCACAGAGGCCAATAGCGACGCCGGCCATTCCTTCAGACGACAGACATGCCGGTAGTTCAAAATGGTGACAGCTGCCTGGTATTCCGGATGATCCAGGCTTCCCAGAGCCTCGTGATGCAGCATCATTGCAACCGTTTCGCTTCCAAGAGCCTCCCGCATACGATTCAGTTCAGTGGTCAAGTGGGGTAGGTCACCGCAGGTATTCGCCAGGATCAACGTACGAATCGCCCCGGGATAAGTCAGCGCATACTCGATACTTAACCAACCTCCCCAGGATTGGCCCAGAAGATGAACATAGTCCAAACCCAACGCCTTTCGGACTGTCTCGACCTCTTCTACATATCTTGAAATATTCCAAAGCGTGGAGTCGTCTGGCCGGTCAGAATTCCCACACCCCAGCTGATCAAATGCAACTATCCGATACCCCTCATTCACTAACGGAATGTGCGGATCCCTGAGGTAGTCACACGGCAAGCCGGGCCCACCGTTAAGCAGGAACAACACATTGTCTCCCCTGCCATAGGAATAAGTGACGATCTTGTAGCCATCCACTTCGACCTCGACTACTTCAACGTCCTGGCTCTGTGTCATCTTTGCACCCCCATTTCTCACACCAGACCAAGCATCGTTTGTGCGTCGCTGACCTCGAATTTGCGCGGTGCTTCAACGTTAAGGTGTGTCACAACGCCGTTCTCTACAACCATCGCGTAGCGGATCGACCGCTCCCCAAACCCGGCTCCGCTCATATCAGCGGTGAAACCGAGTGCTCGACTGAGGTCTCCGTTGCCGTCGGCCACCATAGTGACTTTCCCGTCTGCACCCTGTGCCTTTCCCCAGGCGCCCATGACCCAGGCATCGTTTACTGAAAGACAAATAATTTCATCCACTCCTTTTTCAAAAAACTCCGAGGCCATATCAATAAAACCCGGCAGGTGTTTAGCCGAGCAGGTAGGTGTGAACGCGCCAGGCAGGGCAAACAACACGACCTTGCGCCCGGCTAACAAATCTTTAGAACTTTTCGTTTCGGGGCCTGACTCACCCATGATGTGCACTGTGACTTCAGGGATGACATCTCCAACTACAATACTCATAGGACTCTACTCCAGTTCTCAATAGTTTTCGTTTCTT
>Ga0233433_10004321_pt1 | contig 11027 bp, 10 predicted proteins | sample SI_122_August201_5_FD_179868 | JGI IMG/M metagenome (GOLD analysis project Ga0233433, IMG submission 179868) | Seawater microbial communities from Saanich Inlet, British Columbia, Canada - SI_122_August2016_100_MG | ecosystem: Environmental > Aquatic > Marine > Inlet | place: Canada: British... | reverse complement strand
AAATTTGTCCATTGGGATTTATGAGAGGACGAACATTTAAAAATGCATGGATTGTAGCAGATGAAATGCAGAATTCTACCATATCACAAATGAAAATGTTACTTACACGTATTGGGGAAAATACAAAATTAGTAATTACAGGTGATTTAGAACAAAATGATTTAAAAGATAAAAATGGATTAGAAGATTTTTTAAATAAAATGAAAGGAAGACGCTCAAACTCTATCAATTCAGTTGAATTTAACTGTGAAGATATTGAACGAGAAGATGTAGTTAAAGAAGTCTTAGATATTTATCAAGTAAATACACATCCTTATATTAATGAAGAAAACAGTGATTCATCTCAGTCAAGTGATCTTTTAAACGAAGATATTTCATTAATTTCAGATGATTCATGTACTAATCAAACAATTGAAACCAATTAAATTTTTTTTATATTTATATTTGCTTGTTCTGATAAATAACTAACAAGAGAATCATTATTATAATCATTTATATATTTAATTTCTTTTATACCAGATGCAATTAATAATCGAGTGCATATAATACAAGGAAAATGAGATATATATGCTGTACATCCTTCCGATGATACCCCTCGCTTAGCACAATCACATACTGCATTTTGTTCAGCATGAACTGTTGCTTGTTCATGCCCATCTCTAATTACACTTTTATGAACACAACCAGGTAAAAATCCATTATAACCTTGACTAATTATTCGATTATCTTTTACTAATAAACAACCTACTTGAAGTCGCTTACAAGATGATCGCTTCGTAGTACAAATTACAATTTCTTTAAAATATTCATCCCATGATGGTCTTTTTTGAGTCATTTATAATTATTTAATAAATTATTTTTATATATATAATAATTAATGAATTATAACCAAATTATATTAGATAGTTTCTTTGGTGCTTTAATATTAGGATTATTTTCATATTTTACTCAATTATATTCAAATGAACCTTATTATATTCGTATTATTGGTTTCATGTGGGCCATGCCTACTTTATATTTTTATTTCTTACTTATTGCTTCACGCACAAACAAACAAACAATGTTTGATTTTACAATCCACGGTTTAATTGGTTTATTATTAACTTTATTTGCAATGCTTTGTACTTATTTATTAAAAAATTCAAGTAAGGAAATAATTATTTTATTTAATTTAATATATTTAGCATTAATCACTTTATGGTATTTTCAAAATAAAATTTATTTATTTAACAAAATAATTATTTAAAATTAAAATTTTATAATTAATAAATGTTAGAATTAATTTTTCAAAATTTAATACCTACATTTATTCTCATCCTATTTATTTTACTTTTAATTGTGGCTACAATATTTTTTATTTATTATTGGAAAACATATTCAAATAGAATACATATTATAGAACAAGAAGATAACATTGATCAAATTTATGATGAAAATATAATATATCAAAATAATATATAATTAATTTAAAAAATAAAGTTTAAAAAGATGTTAGTATTATTATTTAACAATGGATCAAGAATTGAAAAATAGTTTAAAAAATATAAATGATAATCAAACTTTATCAAAATTAGAAAAAAATAAAAGAAAACAAGAAATAATTAAAAGTTTTTATGATAATAAAAATAAATTAATAAAAACAAAAAAAATAGAATGTAGTCATTATCCCAATAAAAAATGTAATCATTTTTATTTTGATTGTTGTAAAAAATATTATGAATGTGTGCGTTGTCATAATGAAAATGAAAATCATTTATTTAAATTAAAACATATAACATGTAAATTATGTAATCATGAACAATCTATAAATGCTTCATGTATTCAATGTCATATATCATTTTCTAATACTTATTGTGAAATATGTTGTTTATTTTCTGATCAAGAACATATATTTCATTGTGATCAATGTGGAATATGCCGTGTTGGAAAAAAAGATGAAATGATACATTGTACTGATTGTAATGCGTGTTTTAAAAAAGAAGAACATCAATGTATTCAATCAATTAGTAAAGATTCAGAATGTTGTTTTTGTGGTGATATTGTATTTAATTCAATGAATTCATCCACAGGATTAAAATGTGGACATTTTGCACATATAGATTGTTTAAATAATAGTTTAAAAAATAATTCATATAAATGTGGATTTTGTCGAAAAACGTTTTTAGAGACTGAACAATCACAATTATTATGGTCACAATTAGATCATGAAATATCATTGACACAAATACCTTTATATATTCAAGTGGATCAAATTTATCAAACAAAATTCGGATTATTTAAATTAAAAGATAAAAATGGGATTGATGAAAATAATATGATTCAATTTATAGAACATGATAAATTTGTAAAAGGTGTTTTTTTAAATTGGGATTCACAACATGAAGTCATTATAAACATCAATGAATTGAAATTAACAAAAGAATCTATATGTAATGATTGTTCATTAAATAATTATAATCTTTTTCATATTTTTGGAATTAAATGTAATAGTTGTGGTAGTTATAATGTGAGTTAAAAATACTTAAAGAACTAAAATTAATAATAATATACAATGATGAATTTAGATTTATATTTACCTATTTATAAAATTTTAAATAAATATCAAAATCAACATTTATCTAAAGAGTTTATATTTCAAGAATGTATTTTTTTATTACAAAAATATAAGCATGATAAATTAGAATTTAATGATGATTTTCAAAAATATTTTTTATTACATATTTTAACTATATCCTGTCGATTTGGGAATATTGAAGTAAATGAAGATGAAAATCATAATATTGATTCACTTGCATTATTATCCAATAAAATTTGTAATCAAAAAACATCATTTTATGATTATTCTGATAATGAAATGGATTCACAACAAGAAAGTTATGAAGAAAGTAATAACAGTGATAATGAAGATACTTTATTTAATGAAGTAGAAAGTGATGACAGTTCTGATGAAGAAGAAGATGATGACAGTGATGAAGACTATGAACCTGAGGAAGAAGACGACAATGACAGTGATGAAGACTATGATCCTGATGAAGGTGATAATGACAGTGATGAAGACTATGTTCCTGATGAAAAAGAAGAAGATGATGACAGTGATGAAGATTATGTTCCTGAAGAAGAAAGCGACAATGACAGTGATGAAGATTATGTTCCTGAAGAAGAAGACGATGATAATAGTGATGAAGACTATGATTCTGAAGAAGACGACGATGATAATAGTGATAAAGAATTATATGACACTAATTATGAATTAAATTATTATGATAATAAAGATATAATAGAATTTGGCTTAGAAAATATAAATAAAAACATATTTATCAAACAGATTTTATCATTAAAAGACCATCATGGTAATAATTTTATGCATATGTTGTTTAAGTATAATAATAAAAATTTAATTGATGAATTTATGAATAAAAATAATACATATTTATTATGTGAAAAAAATAATGAGGGTTTAACACCGATTGATTATATGTCAAATAAAATATTAAAATTATTATTAAAGAAAAACATAGAAAAGTCAGAATATATAGAAATTGAGATGAATAATATAGCATGTAAAAACGATAATAATATTAATAATTTAAATAATAAAATAGATTATACTCATTTACAAATGAATATATTTGGGTTTTTATTATTATGCTTAAGTTTTAAGATATATTTTATTTAACAATTGAAATAGAATTAGTATTATAACTTTTACAGTCAATACATTTAATATATTTTGGATGATATTTGGCAATATTTTTTTTTTCACAATCATTACATTGAAAATAGGATATCCAATTTTCTTGACATTCTAATACTTTCCAATTTTCTAATTTTTGATCAAATTCTTTTTCAAAATTAGAAGGAGGTAACATTAATTTTCTACATAAACAACATGTAGGTAATTTTTCATGTTTTTCACAAGATTTTAAGTATTCATAATAACATTTTTTATGAATAATATGATTGCATTTTAGATAAAAATATTCTTGATTTGACATTTCTAATTTTTCTAAACAAATTTGACATTCATATTTGTCTTGATTTAATGAACATTTATGATAATTAAATGGATTTTTATAATAACATTTATTGCATCCATGACAGTGATAAATTTTTCCAGTTAAATTAATATAACATTTATTACAATCATTACAGTGTTCAATAGTTGAATTTGACCACACATAACATTCTTTACAAAATTTTTCTGCGAATTGTACATTACAATTAATACATTTATTAGAAACAGGTTGTTTTGTGTCACATTTTCTGCATTTTATATGACTTATATTATGTTTATTAGTTATATGATTATTATCTTCGTTATGACAAAAACAACAACCAAAATATTTTTTACAACATTCTAAATATATTTGATGATTATAAACACCATGAGTACACATCTTTATTTTTTTTAAAAGGTCAAAATCATTTTTTTTAATTTTTTAAAAATATTATAAAAATTAATAATATATTTTATAAATAATATATTTTATAAAAAAATAATATATTTATTTACTTGGTAAATAAACGAGGATTAATATGCATTGATTGTAATTCTTGAATAAATAATTTTGAACCATAGGGTATTTGAACTTTTGCAAAACGTGTGTTATTTTCACTATATAAAGACTTATAAATACCTTTTTCAGGATTTACAGGACTAATCATTCCCGTTTCTTTATCAATCCACACATAATATTTATCCGATGAATCAAACATTCTTTCTTTTAAAAATTGAACAGTACCATGAGATAATAAACAATCACGTTCCATCTCACCACAACGTAAGCCTCCATCACGAGATCGTCCCTCAGCCGGCTGCATCGTAAGTAATTGATAAGGTCCAGTTGCTCTTCCATGAATTTTATCTTCTACAAGATGCTTTAATCGATAATAAAAGGTAGGTCCAATAAAAATATTGGCTTTTATTTGTTCTCCCGTTTTACCATTATAAAGTACTTCTGTACCTGCACCATTGTATCCCATTTCTTCTAAAATTGGACTAATATCTTCAACATTCGTTTTTCTAAATGGTGTTGCATCCATCTCACAACCACTTAATGTACCGACTTTTCCAAAAACACACTCAATAAATTGAGCAATTGTCATTCTCTTCGGAATAGCATTTGGATTCACAATCAAATCTGGTACAATTCCATCTTTTGTATATGGCATGTCTTCTTGTTTATATGTCATTCCAATTGTACCTTTTTGACCGTGTCTTGAACTAAATTTGTCACCAATCTCTGGTATTCTATCAGAACGAACACGTACTTTACAAAATGCGTATCCATCTCCATTTTGATTTTTATAGATTTTATCAACAATACCTGATTCATTCATTCGAATTAATTTACTTAAATCACGCGCTTTAGGTTCGCCTTCCTTCGCATCTTTTAACATCGTAACTTTTCCAATAATAACATCATTACCATCAACATATTCACCAGTTTTTACAAATCCATCATCATCTAATTTATCATAACTTCCATAACTCATTTTTTCTGTATAAATTTTACCATTTGGATAATATTTTTGAGGCTTGCAGAATTTTTCATCTTCTAATGTCGCACTGTGTTTTTTCTCTTCATCTACATATGTTCTGTAAAATGATGAACTAAATAAACCCCGATCAATCGCACTTTGATTAAAAATAAGTGAATCTTCCTGATTATACCCAGTGTAACACGCAATCGCAACAATAGGCATCTGTCCGCTTGGTAATGTGTCACTATGTACATATTTACTTGGTTCAGTATTGACAATAGGTTTTTGAGGATAATGTAATATGTGTGCGTTTGTATCCATTCGATTTAAAAATGCAGTACTGTAAATACCCATTGCCTGTTTACCCATCGCTCCTTGAAAAAGATTTCTTGGAGCCTGATTATGCTCTGCAAATGGAATATTAGTAGCCAATACGCCTAAAATCATCGATGGATGAATTTCACAATGAGTGTAGTTATAATAAGCATAATTTTCTTTTGAATTTGCATCTAAATTATCTTTACTCATCGCAATCATTAATGTATTTGTTTCATTAATATCAACATATTCAATGACTGGTTTTTGATTTTTTAAATTTACGTCATTAAATTGATTATTAATAATATTTTTCCATTGATAATTATTTTGTTTGATGTTTTTAGATACGTATTCATTATCAATATTTAATTTTCCATTTTCAACAATGTATAATGGACGACATAAACGACCACTATCACTGTAAATTTGAATTTCTTTTTTTTCAATATTCCATGTAATCGATATATAAGGATTAATAATACCATTACGTCTGAAATCTTTTAATTGAGGAATAAGTGTTTGAGGTTCCATCGTTTGACCATACCAATTTCCATTAATAAATACTTTAACACTGTCATATACATCAGATGGTCTCATTTCTTCAATTTTAATAACTCCCAACTCCTCTAATAATGAAATAATTGTGTCTATTGAACATTGTACTGTAATATGACACATAAGTGCCATGTTTTTAACAATACCAATTGAAGCACCTTCAGGAGTTTCAAATGGACAAATTACACCCCATTGAGTCGAATGAAGACGACGAGGTTCAACTTGTTTTCCAACTTTATCTGCTTGGGAAACTACACGGCGTAATGTACTTAATGTCTGTAAATAAGTTAATCGTGATAAAATCGCAGCAATTCCTTTTCTTGGATTTTTATTTTTTAATCCCCAACTTCCAGTACTTAATGCATAATTAATATCTCTTTCAATTGAATTTGGTTTTATTTTTTTTACTAAATTATGTGGTAATTCTGACATTCTTCCTGCCAACATATCTTTATCACAATCTGCTTTTAATTCTTTGATAAAACGTCCAAAATAAGCCCTAAATAATTGTGCCATCAACTCACCACTTGTTTCAACACGTTTATTCAAAAATGAATCTCGATCATCATATTCATTCTTTAAATTTGCATTTAACATTTTATTTACCATATATCCTAAGAAATATGCTTTTTTAATAGGAGATTCACCCACATGCGGAAATAAATCACTCATTAATACTTCAAATGTATATTTAAGACGACATTTATTTGTTTTATATTTTGCAGCCTGAATACCATTTAAATATTTTGAAATATATTCTAACGCAAGTTTTTGACTATTAATCTCTTTTGCCTCATCTATCGAAGCATTTAATAAATTAATCATTTCATTGTTATTCGTTACTGATGTATTATAAACAATTAACTCCAAAATTGATTTATCTGAAATATAATTTAATGCTCTAAATAATATGATAAGTGGAATATCCTGCTTGAATCTCTTCGTTTTAACATAAATTGTATTTCCACCATTGTCTTTCATTATTTTCATATGAATTACAATTTTTGAAACAACTGATGGGTTATTAGGTGGAACACTCCAAATTTCTGCTTTATCTGAAAATTTACTCGTTGATGCTTTCTCCGGAAAACAACATATCTTATTTTCACACACCTTTTCTTGACTTATAATTACTTTTTCATTACCTTTTATAATAAAATAACCTCCATCATCATACATACCCTCACCTAATTCTTTTTTACTTAAATTATTTTGATTATTTAATACACAAAATTTAGAACCTACCATAATAGGCATCCGTCCTGAAGGATATTTTTGTAATGTGTCATGATGTATAATATCTTTTTCACCATTATCTTTAATATGAATTGTTTTATGATGAATATCAATATATAAATTCGCACCATATGTTAATTTTCTTAAACGCGCTTCACTTGGGTACATTAATTTATTAGGCTTATCATATAAAACAGGCTTGCTTATATATAATTTACCAAATTCAATTTCATATATTTCTTTATAAATTTGTTTTTCTTCATCAAATGAATCTTTATTATATACTTTAATACTACTAAATTCCTTTTCCCTGATAATAGATTGTAATTCTTTTTCCATAAAATAATTAAATGAATTTAAATGATGACTTATTAATATTTTATCTTGTTTAAAATAGGTATCGATTACATCCCAAGTTAATTTTTCCCAATCAAAATCATTCATCTTTTCTTTAGACATCTATATTAATATATATATTATAAAACCTTTAAGTAATTGTTTTTAATTTTTTTTTGAAAAAAGTATTCATTTTTTATTATTTCTTTAAAAATAATGTAATAAATTTGTTTTGTTTAATTTTCCTAAAAGAAAACAAGCGTTTTCACCATTTACGTTTTTAATATACATATTTCCTTTTTTTTCTTGTAATATATATTCAATTAAATCAAAATATTTTATATGAATTAAACTATTTAATATAGTTTCACCATTTTTATCTAATTTATCAATATTAATTTCTTTTTTAGATAATATTTTTTTTAACAAAGATTTATTATTTTTTTCAATGATTATAGTTAATGCACATTCATTTTTTTTATTACTAAAATTTAAATTTTCTTCATTTATTTTATCTAAAATATTTAATGATAAAGAAAACATATTATTCATTAAAGCATACATAAGTAATGTATAATCATTATTAAATAAAATATTAACATGAATTATATTTTTATTTTGTTCAAATATTTTTAATGATAAATCTTCAATACCACTATCAATACTTAATAATAACGCACTACAATTAAATTTATCAATTAAATTTACATCATATCCTTTTTTCTCAATAATTTCTAATGCTAAAAAATAATGTTTATTTTTTAAACTTAAAAGCAGAGCATTTTCATGTTCATTATTTATTTGTTTTAAAAATTTTTCAGAACCAATTTTTATCAATAAATAGGCTAGATCATACATTTTTAATTTTATTGATTTAATTAATAATGAATTATTTTCAAAATCTAATATTTCATAATTAATTTTATTTTTATTAATATAATCAATACATAATTGTTCATTATTATTTGAGATAAATTCAAATAAAACATTTTTATATTTATTTTTTTCAAATCTTAATTTATTATTTTTAATTTCTTCTTTTTTAAATTTTACAAATTTTAAAAAATCTTGAAGTCCCATTTCTTCAGCAATTTTTATTGAATTAAAATTACTATTATTTTTAAAATTAAAATTCGAACCTTTTTTAACTAATAAAATACCTAATTTTTCATAATTTTTTAATAAAGATAAAATTAATGCATCAAAATGATAAGAATTAATATAATTAACATCTACTTTGTATTTTGAAATCATGTTAATACATAATTTTTCATCCATACATTGGATCATATTAATTAATATTGAATTTTTATTATTATCAATAAAATCAATATTTAATTTTTCATATTCAAGAATTTTATTTATGACATTATGAAATTTTTGTTTAATAGAAATATTTAAAATATTTTCATTATAATTATTAATTTTATTAATATTTTGAAAATTTTTTTGAAGTATTAATAAACTTAAATCTTTATATCCTTTTTTTAATGAAATATGAACAGGTGTATTTCCTTCTTGATCTAATTGATTAATATCTATATTATGTTCAATTAATATAATTGCTGCTTTAGGTGAATTATTTTTTAAACTATAAAATAATGCATTTTCATTATTTTCATATAAATCATTTAAATTACAATTTGGTTTTTTTAATAATAAATTAATCATTTTTGTATTTTTTATTGATATTGCGTGAAATAATTCATGCATTAATCTTATTTATTAAAAAATATTTTTATAAAAAATTAAATTAATATTTAATTTATTAAATTTTTTAATGAAAAATTTAAATATATTTTAATTATAATGATTAAAAATAAAGATAATACAGTAATGATTAAATATAAAATAATAATGTTATTAATCTTAATTTTTTTATTTACTTTTTTATATTTAATATTTGATGACACTAATTTCGGTGGTATTAATAAAATACAACAATTAATTAAGGATGAATTATTAAAAGATAAAATCCAAAAAGAAATTAAAGAAACATTTTATATTGATGATGAACCAGTAATAAAAACGTCTAAAAAAGAAGAAAAACTTATAGATGACACTACAAAAGAAATAAAAGAAGTTGTAAAAGAAAAAGAACTTGATATAGAAAAAATAAAACCATCCATTTTACAACAATTTTTTAATCGATTATATTTTTCTGTGATTACTGCAACAACTGTTGGTTATGGAGATATATATCCAGTATCAAATACTGTAAGATCATTATCTATGTTACAAACATTATCTACCATTATTTTATTATTAATATAAATAATAAAAGTTTAAATTATTCTATTAGAAAAAATTAATAATTTAACAAGGTGGTTTTTTCCCCCAAAAATTAGATGGCATTTTATTTACTCTTGGATAAGCAGAATCTTTCAAGATTTGTTCTTGACTACGAACCTGATTATTTTCAACTTTATAAAATAAAGCACCTTCATTCCAGTCTCTTTGTTTGGGCCATGTTAATGTTCTGAATGGAATACCTTCACCAAGATTAATATGTTGAATATTACTAACATTTTTTCCATTACCATCACAAACTTGAATTTGAACTTCAGGAGGAACATAAGTAGCACCCATATTAATGTAATAACTATTAGGGTATCTCATTGAAAATGAAAAATTTCCTCTTGATACTTCAACTTTACCCATATTATTACTATTTTCAAATGCAATTTCTTCATTTGGAAAAGGTAATCCACTTCCTGAAAAATTACTATTAAATGTGGGTGTATTTGCAGCCCACCATCTAATAAATAATTGTCTATTTAATGACTTTTCTAATAAATTTTCTTTTAAAACACCATTTAAAATAAATGAATTATCTTGGTTATTCATTATATTAATGTCACATAATGATAGATTTTTATTTGTAGTCTTCCATTGGGGACACATTGTTTTTTCTCTATTTTCCATAATATTTTTTAATTCTGGATCATCAAAATTTAATCCTGCAAAAGAATCAAGACTCATATTATAATATAATAATATTTTTTTAAAAATAAATTGATTAATTAAAAAAATTTATAAAAATTTTTTAATAAATAATTATTATGATAAAGGATAAAAAATTATGCATTTTTCTTTGA
>Ga0233433_10004320_pt1 | contig 11028 bp, 7 predicted proteins | sample SI_122_August201_5_FD_179868 | JGI IMG/M metagenome (GOLD analysis project Ga0233433, IMG submission 179868) | Seawater microbial communities from Saanich Inlet, British Columbia, Canada - SI_122_August2016_100_MG | ecosystem: Environmental > Aquatic > Marine > Inlet | place: Canada: British... | reverse complement strand
GGCTTGTTTCGGAGAGGTTGCAGGTTGGGAGAGGCCTAATTGGTTTGTTCCTAAAGAAATGATTGGAAAAGTTGAGCCAAAGTATGAATATTCTTGGGGTAGGCAAAATTGGTTTGAATTTCACAAACTTGAGCAACAAGCTATTAGAGAAACAGTTGGCATGTACGAAATGTCTTCATACGCCAAAATTAGGGTCAAAGGCTCTGATGCGATGGACTTTCTCCAACTTGTCTGTGCGAATGATGTTGATGTTGAGCCTGGTAAAATGGTTTACACTCAGTGGCTAAATGACAAAGGCGGCATTGAAGCGGATGTAACTGTAACCCGTTTAGAGGCTGATGATTACCTTATAGTGAGCGGAACAGTGTGCCTTAATAGGGATATGCACTGGCTCAAAAAGAATATGCCAAAAAATGCTAATTGTTCATTATTTGATGCTACTAGTTCTGAGGGTTGTATCGCTGTTATGGGTCCAAATTCAAGAGATTTGTTACAATCTCTCACTGACGCAGATATGAGCAACAAAAGCTTTCCGTTTGCAAATGTTAGGAATATAGAGCTTGGAATGGCGAATGTTCGCGCTCATCGCATTACATATGTTGGAGAATTAGGATGGGAATTATACTTTCCAATAGAGTTTTCAAGTTACGTTGCTGAGTTAATAGATGAAAAAGGTAAAGAGTTCTCTTTAAGGCATATCGGAATGCACACAGTTGATAGCTGTAGAATTGAAAAAGCGTATAGACATTTTGGCCATGATATTACTGATGAAGATCATGTCATTAATGCAGGCCTTGGATTTGCAGTAAAGCTTGATAAAAAACCTTCTAAATATGGAAAGTTTATTGGCTATGACTCAGTTCAATCAAAAATAACTGCTGGGTACGATATGCGAGTCATGCAATTTTTATTAAATAATTCAGATCTAATGCTTTACCATAATGAGCCTATCCTAAAAAATGGGGAAATTGTCGGTCATTTAACTAGTGGAACATATAGCCATACTCTGGGAAGTGCTGTTGGTCTGGGTTATATCCCCTGTAAAGCTAATGAAAGCCAAGAGGATATCTTGAGCGCTGATTACACAGTCGAGGTAGAAGGCGTTATTGAAAAGTGTAAGGTTTCTCTCAAGCCAATGTATGATCCACTAAATAAAAAAATTAGAATCTAATAGTTAGTTTTCTATAAATACGCCTATTAATGTTGCTACTCCAACGATTCCAAGAGCTAGCAAAGAGAAGTTTCTATAGTATTTATTCCCAGAAACATTAAAAAATCTTGAGCCTAAATATGTAGAAAAGACAAAGAATGGTGCGGTTATTGCACCTGTCAAGAGAATATTTTTTGTAAATAGACCAAAAAAGTAAAGACTAATAATAGCGCTTATTACTAGACCAGAGGTTATAACCAAAATATTTGCACGTGCAACCTCATCACTATCATTCTTAGATAATAGAACAGTTACATATGGCGGACCTCCCATGCCAGTTGCTCCCTGCATTAGCCCACTTATAATTCCGCCTAAAATGAGAATATATTTGGTGACAGTAGTTTTAAGTCTCCAGCCACTTGCAATCAATATAACAAAAAATATTAACAAGACTGACATCAGGATTTTGATTACCTGTTCATCTACCGAGACTAAAAATACTGTACCAAATGGTATTGTTAGCATCATAGCAAACATCATTGGTGATATTTCCTTAAAGTTACATTTTTTTGCTCCAACAAAAGTCAAATAGATAGTTGCAGGAATTTCAATGACAATATTAAAGACCATTGCAAAAACAGGAGAATAAAAGTATGAGAGTATTGGGACCATTAGTAACCCTGACCCAAATCCTATAAACCCTCTTAGAAAACCAGAAAAAATAACAACTATAGTTATTAGAAAATAATTATCAGGAGCAAAATTAAAGAAATTTTCCATTAAATTTAGTGAGATTTAGGAATCAATGATTTAATTTCTTTGATGATGATATCCATACCCTTGTTAATCTTGTTCGTATCTATCGCTGAATACCCAAGATGTAAAAAATTTGAAGGAGGGTTTTCCTCATTAAAGAGAGTATTTCCAGACCTTATAGAAACGCCTTTTTTTAAGAGTCTCTTACAAAGCATATCGCTGTCAACGGATTCAGGTATTTCAACCCAAAAAGTTGAACCTCCAAGAGTGGGAGCACAAGATAATAGTGGCTCATCGTTAATCTTCTCATTAATCAGATCCCATCGCTCCTTATTTGTTTTTTGAATTTTAGTAAACATATTGTGATAATGACCTAGTCCAATAAACAGAGCAACAGATCTTTGGTTGTTTGCCGGTATATGTCTTATCATTAAACGCCTCAATGCTTTAACTTCTTTTATAAAGCTCTCAGGTGCCACCATATAGCCAAGTCTTAGGCCCGGAGCAAAAGCTTTAGAAAAGCTACCAACATAGATGACATTATTGTCTTTATCAAGGCTTTTTAAGGAGGGATGAGGCTTCTTTTGAAAGTTAATTTCTGCTTCGTAATCATCCTCAATAATGACCATTTGATTATCTTTGGCAACTGATAGAAGCTCGTTTCTTCTATCCATACTCATAGTTACACCCGTTGGATATTGATGGCTTGGAGTAGTAAAAATAATATCCATTTTAGGATCAATATCTTTGATCACAATTCCATCCTTGTCAATACTTATGGGGACAATATTGTTGGTTTTTGAGCTAAAGATATTTCTGACATCCGGATAACCTGGGTTCTCCATGCCTACAATAGTTCCTTGCTTAGTAAGGAGGCTGGCAATCATATAAATTGCATTCTGACTCCCAGATGTGATTAAAATTTGATCTTTATTTGCCCAAATGCCTCGCTTTGGAAGGACTTTGGATTGAATTTGTTTAATTAAAGAGGGGTCATCATTATCGACATGGTCAATATTCCACTTTTGTATTTCAGGAAGTGTCGATGAATGTCTAACAACTTCTCTCCATTCATAGTAAGGAATTAGGCTTTTATCAATTTGACCGATAGTAAATGAATAGGGGAGGCTTTGCCAGTTTTCTGGATTATGAATATTTGATTGGGCGGATGGCTTTTTTGTAATTAACTTGTCTTGCCAAATTGGAGATTCGATATTACTTGACTGTTCACTACCATCGGCGGTGTAGCTCTCATAAAACTGCTCATTTACAAAATACCCTCGCCTTTCTTGAGGCGTAATATAGCCATCAAACTCTAACTCTTTATAGGCAGCAATGACTGTATTTCTGGCAACTTTGAGTGCGCTAGCAAGATTTCTAGATGAAGGAAGTGGCTCATTTGGCCTAATCAAGCCATTCGTAATTGCATCAATCAACTGCTGGCGAATTTGCAGCTGAAGAGTTCTGGGCTTATCATGCCTTAGAGAAAAAAACTGGTTCCACATTTCATCCATTATTCTGGCCTATTAATTGTAAGTTTGCTGGTTCTATATAAATGTTAAATCAGGACCAGTTATATTTTACAATTCGTTTCTTTAAAAATGCATTGAATTTTAACTAGGAGGGAGTATGTCAAATACTACAGTTGTTGATAATGCTAAAGATCATGTCTGGCATCATTTAACGCAACACAAGGCGTTTGAAGAGAATGATCCGTTAGTGGTTACTGATGCAAAGGGAATGATCATAACAGATTCTAAAGGTGACGAGTATCTTGATGCCACTTCTGGAGGTGTTTGGACTGTTAATCTTGGCTATGGAAGGGATGACATGGTTAAGACAGTTTCCGATCAACTTTCAAGAATACCTTACTTTGCTGGTGCCTTTGGAAATGAGCCAGCGTCTCATTATGCTCAAGAAATAACATCTTTAATGCCTGGAATGAATCGTGTTTATTATTCAAATTCCGGCTCTGAAGCCAATGAGAAGGGTTACAAAATGGTCCGTCAGCTAGCTCATTTTGATAACGATGGAAAAAAACATAAAATTATATTTCGTGATCGTGACTATCATGGAACAACTATTGGAGCTATGAGTTCATCGGCTCAAATTCAAAGAAAGAAACAATATGGCCCTTTTGCCCCAGGTTTTGTTGAAATGCCTAATTGTTGTTGCTATCGCTGTCCATTTGGTAAAAAGTATGGGGAATGTAATATTGAGTGCGCAACAGTTCTCGAAGATATCATTCTAAAAGAAGACCCTGATACGGTAGGTTCAGTAGTTCTTGAGCCAATAACTGCTGGTGGCGGTGTAATACCTCCAGTTCCAGAATATTTTCCAATCATACAGTCGATTTGTAAAAAATATGATGTTTTGCTTCATATTGATGAGGTAGTTTGCGGACTTGGTAGAACGGGAAAATGGTTTGGTTATCAGCACTTTGATGTTCAGCCTGATATTGTCACAACTGCAAAAGGTTTGGCAGCTGGTTATGCTGCAATATCAGTTACTATAACATCTGAAGCGATTTTTCAAAGATTCAAGCAAGATCACACTAATCCAGATAGTTACTTTAGAGATATTTCTACTTTTGGTGGCTGTACGGCTGGTCCAGCTGCTGCGCTAGAAGTAGTAAATATTATTAAGAGAGAAAATCTTCTTGAAAATGTAACTAATATGGGGAGTTATCTCAAGGACAAGCTGCACGCACTTGAGGAGAAGTATGAAATTATTGGAGATGTTAGAGGAAAGGGATTGTTTTGTGGTGTTGAGCTAGTTAAAGACAGACAAACTAAAGAACCTGTTCATGAAAGTGTTGCAATGGCTATCGCTGGTCATTGCTTAAAAAACAAAGTAATGATTGGTAGAACAAATCGTAGCTTTGAGTTCAACAATAACGTGCTGCTTTTTAGTCCATCTTTCATATGTTCAAAAAATGAAATTGATCAAATTGTAGCTGCTGTTGATAATGCAATTGCTGCAAATACATAGAATTTTTTATTAAATTTAGAGGAAAAATAAAATGATTATTGGTGTTCCAAAAGAAATAAAAAACCATGAATACAGAGTAGGCCTTACACCTAGAAGTGTTAAAGAGTTTATAAATCATGGTCACAAGGTGATTGTTCAAACAAATGCGGGCATTGGAATTGGTGCAAGTGATGATGAATACTCGGAGACTGGTGCTGAAATTATAACTACTGCAAAAGAAGTTTTTGATAAAGCAGAGATGATTGTAAAAGTAAAAGAACCACAAGCTGAAGAAATTGCAATGCTTAGAGAAGGTCAAATTCTATACACTTATCTTCATCTCGCGCCAGACCCACAACAAACAAAAGGCCTGGTAGAAAGTGGAGCAATTTGTATTGCTTATGAGACGGTTACTTCTCCAAAGGGCGGTCTACCATTGCTAGCTCCGATGTCAAAGGTTGCTGGAAGAATGGCAGTTCAGGCTGGAGCTCACTTTTTAGAGCATCCTAATGGTGGTATGGGGGCTTTGCTTGGAGGTGTTCCAGGAGTTGACCCACTTAACGTTGTGATACTTGGTGGTGGCGTTGTTGGTGCACACGCAGCACATATGGCTGTTGGAATGGGTGCAGATGTCTGGGTTCTTGATAATAATCCTGAAACCTTAGAGTCTCACTGGCAGCAATTTGGAAGAAGCACTAATACGGTATTCTCAACAAAAAGTGCTGTAGAAGAGTATGTACTTCAGGCAGACCTAGTGATTGGAGGCGTTTTAATTCCAGGTGCTGAGGCGCCAAAATTGGTTTCTAAGGAGATGATTAAGGCAATGAAACCTGGATCTGTTATTGTTGATGTTGCGATTGACCAAGGAGGCTGCTTTGAAACTTCGAAAGCAACGACGCATGCTGAACCAACTTACATTATTGATGATGTAGTTCATTATTGTGTGGCCAATATGCCTGGAGGCGTTCCAAAAACATCTACTTATGCCCTTAACAATGTAACATTACCGTTCGGGCTTAGTATTGCAAATAAAGGCGTTAAACAAGCTTTACTAGATGATGAACACTTGAGAGCAGGGTTAAATGTTCATAGTGGCAAAGTAACCTGTCTTGAGGTGGCTCAAGATTTGGGATACGAGTATGTCCCAGCTCTAGATATGCTAAATAAATAATTTATAAATAGGAGAGAAAAAAATGGCAAAGATGACCTCAAGTGAGGCTTTCGTTGAAACAATGGTCGCTAATGATGTGACTGATATCTTCGGTATCATGGGTTCAGCGTTTATGGATGCTATGGATATTTTTGAACCAGCAGGTATCAGATTTATTCCGGTTGTTCATGAACAAGGCGCTGCTCACATGGCAGATGGATACTCAAGAGTGAGTGGTAGACATGGTGTAGTAATTGGTCAGAATGGTCCTGGTATTTCTAACTGCGTGACAGCAATTGCAGCTGCATACTGGGCGCACAGTCCTGTTGTTATTGTGACTCCAGAGGCTGGAACTATGGGTATGGGTCTTGGAGGCTTTCAAGAAGCTAACCAACTTCCAATGTTTCAAGAGTTTACTAAGTACCAAGGCCATGTTGTTAACCCGATGAGGATGGCAGAATTTACGGGTCGCTGTTTTGATAGAGCTATGAGTGAAATGGCGCCAACACAGCTAAACATTCCGAGAGATTACTTCTATGCAGATGGTGAATTTACAATTCCAACGCCAAGAAGAATTGATAGAGGTTCTGGCGGTGAGGACACTCTAAATGATGCTGTTGCCCTTATTGCAAAGGCTGAGTTTCCTGTTATTGTCTCGGGCGGTGGTATTGTTATGGCGGATGGCGTTCAAGAATGTGCTGCATTAGCGGAACGTCTAGGTGCTCCTGTTGTTAATAGCTATCTTCATAATGATTCATTTCCTGCTAGCCATGACTTATGGTGTGGTCCGCTAGGCTATCAAGGCTCAAAGGCAGCTATGAAGTTAATCTCAAAAGCTGACGTAGTTATTGCTTTAGGAACACGCTTAGGTCCTTTTGGAACATTGCCACAACACGGAATGGACTATTGGCCTAAAGATGCTCAAATCATTCAAATTGACGCTGATCATAAAATGCTAGGTCTAGTAAAGCCAATTAACGTTGGAATCTGTGGGGATGCAAAAGCGGTAGCTGAAGTTCTTTGTAAGAAACTTAGCTCTGAAGATTTGAGCTGTGATTCAACTAAGTCTGACAGAGCAACAACAATTGCAGATGAAAAAGCAGCTTGGGAGTTGGAGCTTGATGAATGGATTCATGAAACTGACTCTTATAGCATGGATATGATTGCTAACAAAGAAGAAGGTTGGCTTCACCCAAGACAAGTTCTTCGTGAGCTTGAAAAAGCCATGCCTGAGGACGTTATGGTTTCTACTGATATTGGAAATATAAACTCGGTAGCGAATAGTTATCTCAGGTTTGAGAAGCCACGTAGTTTTTTTGCAGCAATGAGTTTTGGAAATTGCGGTTATGCCTTTCCAACAATTATCGGCGCCAAAGCAGCTGCTCAGCATAGACCGGCAATTTCTTACGCTGGAGATGGTGCCTGGGCAATGAGTATGGTTGAAACTATGACTTGTGTCCGTCATGATATCCCTGTTACTGCAGTTGTCTTTCATAATCGTCATTGGGGAGCTGAGAAGAAAAATCAAGTTGATTTTTATGACAGACGTTTTATTGCTGCTGAGCTTACTGATCAGCACTTTGTAAATATTGCAGAATCTATGGGCGCAGAGGGCATCCGCGTCGATAAACTTGAAGATGTAGGTCCAGCTCTTAAAAAAGCGATAGACATGCAAATGAATGAGAGGAAGACTACAATTATTGAAATTATGTGTTCGAGAGAACTTGGTGACCCGTTCAGAAAAGATGCGTTAAGCAAGCCTGTTAGGTTTCTTGAAAAATACAAAGATTTTGGTGAAAAGTCGCCTCATCGATAAGTACTAATCATCAACCCCTCAGAGTGGTATATTATTTCGCTCTGAGGGAATAAATTCTTTACAATGAATGAAAATTCGATAATACCATCTGATATTCTAGATTATTGGTTTTCAGAAAATAGCAAGCAATTCTGGTTTGCTTCAACTCCTCAAGTAGATAACGAAATCAAAGTTCGTTTTGAGCGTGTTTGGGAAAGAGCTGCTGCTGGACAATTCAGTCAATGGAGGGACACCGCTGATGGTTCGGTTGCCCTTGTAGTGATTTTAGATCAGCTTCCTCTAAATATGTTTAGATCAGATCCTAAAAGCTTTAAAACAGAGAGTATGGCTGTTGAAGTAGCCTTAAATGCAATCAATAATGGTTTTGATGAGGAGCTAAATGATGAAAAGCTATTATTTCTCTTTATGCCATTAATGCATAGTGAAAATATAGATCATCAGAATTTACAAGTTTATTTATTTGAAAAATACTACTTTAATTTAGATTTTTCAAAACACCACAGAGATCTTGTTAAGAGGTTTGGACGCTTCCCTCATAGAAATGAAATACTTGGAAGAATGAGCACGATGGAAGAGCTCGATTATCTTCTGTCTGACAATGCTTTTAGAGGGTGAATAGTTTCAGTATTAATTTCTTGCATCCAGAAATTTACGTCTAAATCTTATTAAAATATCTTCCGTGTATCCATTCGCTTGCTCAGCGCCTTCAAATGCAAGTGCTACAGATGCTTTGTAAGCATAACTGTCATAGTTTGGTGCTAATGGAAGATAGTTAGGGTCATGTTTGTTCTGTTCATCAACGATAACGGCCATATCTTGAAATGCCTTATTTACCTGCTTTTTTGTACATATTTTATGATGAAGCCAGTTTGCCATATGTTGAGAAGAGATTCTTAATGTAGCACGATCTTCCATTAGACCAATATGATTGATATCTTGGACTTTTGAGCAACCAATTCCTTGATTAATCCACTTAACGACATAACCTAAGATGCTCTGAGCATTGTTATTTATTTCTTTAATAATTTTCTCTTCAGAGAGCTGATCAGCTAGTTTCAAAAATGGAATTTCATAAAGATCATCCTGATTTGGTTTTTGATGTTTTGATAACAGCTCTTGTTGTTGTCTGAATACATTAAAGCGATGATAATGAGTCGCGTGAAGTGTTGCAGCTGTAGGAGATGGAACCCATGAGCAGCTGGCTCCAGCCTCTAAATGAACCATTTTGTTATCCAACATTTGACGCATTTGATCTGGCTGAGCCCACATACCTTTTCCAATTTGTGCCCTTTTATAAAGGCCACACTCAAGCCCTGAGCTTACATTATTTTCCTCATATGCAGAATACCATGTCTCTTCTTTAATGAGATTTTTACAGCGCATTGCCCCAGCCATCATAGAGGTGTGAATTTCATCACCAGTTCTGTCAAGAAAACCAGTATTAATGAAAATGATGCGATTTCTAGCCTCATAAATACACGCTTTTAGGTTAAGAGTAGTTCTTCTTTCTTCATCCATTACACCGATCTTTAAGGTATTTTCCTTTATTGATAGTGCTTTTTCTACGGCTGAAAACAAATCCATAGTGAATCTAACTTCTTCGGGACCATGAAGCTTTGGCTTCACAATATAGATACTTCCTTTTTTGGAATTCATTTTAAGTTTTAAGTCATGAAGAGCAATTAGTGAAGTAACCATGGCATCCAAAATTCCCTCTGGGATTGGCGAACCATCATGATTTGTAACCATTTTAGTCATCATGTGGATTCCAACGTTTCGAACAAGTGTTAAACTTGTTCCTGGTAATTTACAAGCAGTGCCATGAATATCTGTATAGGCTTTATCTTGGTTTAATGATCTCGTTATAGTCTCACCAGACTTTACAAAAGAAGTATTTAATTTGCGCTTCATCAGGCCAAGATAGTTTCGATAAGCGTGAATCTTTTCTTCATCTGAAACAGTAGAGGCAGAATCTTCAAAGTCAACAATTGTAGTTACTGCAGACTCTAAGATGACATCAAAGATACCACTCTTATGAAGACTTCTTTCTTGGTCGCAAACAATCTCAATATGAAGATTGTTATTTTTTAATAATATATTTCCATCTTCACTAAGCCCTATATATTGATCTGGATTTATCAATGTTGCCATTTCACCATCATTCAAGTTAAAAATTAAAGTTCCTGTGTACTTGACTTGACTTGTAATCTGTCGATATGAAGCGCCCTTAAGGGGAGCAATTTCATCCAGGAAATCGCAAGCAAGCTCTGCTGTTCGATTAACTCTTTGAAGGTTATGAGCAAACGAGGTACTCATGCTACCTTTATTAGGTATGACATTTGTGCCATAAAGTGAGTCAAAGAGACTACCCCATCGTGCATTTACTGCATTAAGAACAAATCTTTGATTGGTAATAGGTACTACGAGTTGTGGCCCAGAAATTTGGGTGATTTCATCATCAACCTCCTCAACTTCAATAGTGAATTCATTCGGTTTTTCAACGACATAACCAATACTTTTTAAAAAGTTTTTATAATTCTGTGGATCAATACGCTTATTTTGAATATGCCAATCATCTATTTGAGATTGTAATTTATCACGTTTATTTAAAAGGGAGTGATTCGAATCCTGAAGTTCACTTAAAATTTTAGACAGGGATTCAAAGAAATCGATTGCAGTGATATCCAATCCGTCGCATACCTCGTCATCTATAAAGTCAAAAAAGATTTTGTCAGCCTTTATATTTTTAATTATTTGTTGATCAGAACTCATGAATTTACCTTATTTTCAATTACAATTACGCCATCTTCATCAGCATAAAGATAGTGATTTGGAATAAATTTTACATTTGAAAAGTCAATATTTAAATTTCTTTTTCCTATTCCTTTTTTAATACTTTTTTGAGGGCAAACACCTAAAGCCCTAATGCCAATAGGCATGGAATTAATCATTGCAGAGTCTCTGATTGAGCCATTTATAACGACCCCTTCCCACTCATTTTTGATTGCATCTGAAGCTCTTTTGTCACCCATCATTGCACATTTTAATGATTCTCCAGCATCGACAACTAAAACACAACCTTTGCCATTCATATTTAAAGCTTCTTCCACTAGGGAGTTATCTTCAAAGCACTTTATAGTGACAATTCGACCCGAAAAATTAGTTTTTCCACCATAGCATTTAAAT
>Ga0233433_10004315_pt1 | contig 11033 bp, 10 predicted proteins | sample SI_122_August201_5_FD_179868 | JGI IMG/M metagenome (GOLD analysis project Ga0233433, IMG submission 179868) | Seawater microbial communities from Saanich Inlet, British Columbia, Canada - SI_122_August2016_100_MG | ecosystem: Environmental > Aquatic > Marine > Inlet | place: Canada: British... | reverse complement strand
GTTGGCCCCAACCTCTTTTGCCAATTCTTCGTGGCTTGCTGGCCGACCCAACGTTTTTTCCAAAGAAAGCTGTGCCCCGCGTACCTTGCGCGCTTTGCCCATGGAACCCCGATACCAGAATTCTGCATTGGTAATCATGGTGTTGCCAGCAACCCGCACTTTGTGGCTGTGGGAATGATCGTTTGGCAGTTCTACCTTGCCAACCATCTTAGGTTTCCGGGGGTCTGAAATATCATAGATTGAGGTGCCAAAAGGCGGTTCCATATGGGCAATATAGAGAAAATTGCCATCGGTCCTGACCTGGCCGCCACCTTCAATGTCCAGACGACATATATGGCGGGTATTGTGGGTAATTGGTCCGCTCATTTACGCTACGCTCTCCCCGATATTCAGCCCTTTTGGGCCGTTTTTTATATTAAAGCTATTGTCCTTCATTCCCTTGGCTAGCGCAAGCGCGCCCCCTACTTCTTGGCATCACCCTGAATTTTGGTGGAGGACCCAAATGCGTATGACCGGACCGCAAGGGTGATCAGCATCAAAAGCAGGATCATCAAGACCCCAAGTGCCCCCACAGCCTGAATTTCACCTTCGTCCCACATGTTCCATATCAAAACTGCCAAAACTTGATTTTCTGGCCCTTCATAGAGGATCAGCGGCAAAGATGCCGAACGCACAACATGAAGCATGACCCATATCCAGACACCGACAAAGGATGGCAACAGTAGTGGGAAAAACACCCGCACCATGGTTCGCCATTGGCGCGCACCGGAAACATGGGCCGCCTCTTCCAGTTCTTTATGGATTTGCATGATGGCTGCGTTCATCGCCCGGGTGCCGTATGAAATGTAGCTGATGATGAAGACAATACAAATGCCCCACAGGCTGCCAAACAGCGTAATGCCGATCTTGTCGCCTTGCAAAAACACCCACATAAAGGCCAGCCCCAAAACGATGCCCGGAATGGCATGGGGCATAAATGCCAATTGATCCAGTAATTTCCTGGCAACGAATTTTGACCGCACGACCACCAAAGCCACAAGAAATGACAGCAAGACCGTGCCGGTGGAGGTCACCACCACCAACATGATGGTGTTCCAGATGGAAATGCCAATCCACTGGTCATCGCCAAGACCCCAGTAATGCTCCGTCGTCATTGTCCCGAAAATCTCCCAGCTGGGGGCTTGGACGAAGGGCAAGAGAGAGACGTATAAAAACACGAAGAACGGCAAAATGATGGAAAACAGCAAGAACAGACCCGCCCCCAAAAAGGCCAGCCACTTCCAAGAGCCCAGTGACGTCAACCGGGGGCGATAGCCCTTTCCGGTAACGATGGAATACCGTTCCTGATGGGCAATCACCCGGGAATAGGCAATGGTAGCAATCACCGCCACCACCATATAGATCATCGCCAATGCATTGGCCTTGCCGTACGCGGGCAACACGGTTGCCGTTTGGTGAATGGCATAAATCTTGGTTGAAAACACGAAAATATCAGCGGGCATGCCCAAAATGCCCGGCACCTCGAACACTTCAAATGCCGTGATGAATTGATAGATAACAATGGCCACCAAACCCGGCAACATCAGCCGGATGGTTACCTTCCGAAGGGTTGAACCTGGATTGGCGCCAGACATATAGGCAGCCTCTTCCAAAGACGGATCCATGGAACGCAGCAATGGCACCAGCATCAGAAACGCTGTGGGCACCAAACGCAGGCCTTCAACAAAGATCATCCCGCCAATGGAATAGATGTTGATGGGGTCCATGGGGATGCCCAAGGTCTCCGTAAAAAAGGTGTTCAGGAAGCCAACCCGGGGCGATAACAGCAACACCCACGCCATGGCCTGCAACATGCCCGGCATGGCCAGCGTCATGGGCACGCCTGCATAAATCCATACTTTCCCGGGAACATCCGTGCGTTCCACAAGCCACGCCAGACACGCCGCCATGGTAATCCCCAACGCCGTCGCCCCGGTGACATAAACAAAGGTGTTGTAAAACAGCGAATAGGTGGATGGGTCCCACCAGACATCAAAATAATTTTCAAAATCAAGCTCTGAAAGCGTTATGTCCGTTGGCACCTGGGCACTGGAGAGAGACCCCAAAATCAGAAAGATAAAGGGTAGCCCAACCATGATCAGGATCAGGAAGAACAAGGCCCAATGCCATGGGTTGAACCTGCGAAGCCTTGATTTCAACCTGACCATCAGCCCGGCTTGTGCTGGCCCATTAAATGTATCAACTGCCATTAAAATTCCTTAGGCCAATTGCGCAAGGCCGCCCCGACGCCATTATATGCGCCGGGGCCGTCTTGGATGACAATTGGTACTAGTTACACTTGATGTATTTGGCTTCGCCGCCGCCTGCTGGATATTTTACCTTGCAGGTCATGCCGACCTTCATATCCTTGCGCTTGGCTGATTTTCCGCCGACTTCAATTTTGGTCCGGCTTCTTGAAACCTTGGCCTTGTCTTTTTTGCCATTGACCGTGAAATGGATGCGACGACCACCCCGTTTAACGGCTTCAAGCTTGACCGTAACGATGCTGGCCTTGGGTGGGATATATCCCCCACCACCGAGCCACAATGGGTTCCAGAATTTGGCCAGACGAACCGACGTTGCCGCCGAATCGGTGCCGTGAACGGCCAGGGCCTTACCCTTGACGCTTGCGGGCCAACGGATGAATTCCTTGCCCTGCAATCCCTTGTGAACGGGCGTCGATTTATTGGCCCAATATTGTGCAATCTGGCCTTCTTTTGACAAGAACCAGTTGACCCAGATTTTCGCACCATTGATATGGGGTGCATTCTTGAACACACCCAATTCAGACACGGTGTTGACCACCGGTGTCGGGCAATGATGGCCAATGGGCGCACCCTTGTCATGAAGCGGTGCAACCCGGTTCATGGCCGATGGGATTGCCGCATCGCCTTCACCCAGAATGACAAGCTGCAACAGGCCGCTCATGCCTTCTTTGCGAAGCTGAGGCTTCAGGCCCTTCATCATCTTGGTCGTGAAATCACGGCCCCAGTCATCGCCCTTGGCTTCCCACAGGTTCAACAGCCAGTTATTGGGCCGGTTGCCGATCAGAAGTTTTTTACCGCCAAAGCGCTTTGAATTGACCAGATCATCCCAGGTTTTGGGCAGATCAGATTTTTTGACCCGCTTGGTGTTATACGACATGCACCAATAACGTGACCGCGTTGCCGCAGCAATATGGTCTTTTTGTTTGGTGGCATCGGGCACTGCCGATTTATAGGTGGGAATATCAGCAAGGCTGTGGAATGCGTTTGCATTGCGGAACAAATAGACGTTGCCAGAAAGCCCCATGACGATATCGGTCAGATAACGGCCTTCCTTGAAGGCTGCCAAAGGCCGGATATACCGTCTGCCGGCGCCGCGAACCTCTGAATGTTTCAGCTCGATCCCGGGATAGCGTTCTTTCCAGATGTCATTCATCTTCTTCCATGCTTTCGGCCGCATGGTGGTGTAGATCTTGACAATCTTTTCCTTGTTCCGTGCTGTCTTCAGCCATGCCTTTGGAACCGTCAGTTCCTGATCCACACCTTTCAGGATGGATGCATTCAGCTTTAAGGCCTTGAGCATTTTCTGCGTTGTTTTGGGCAGGTCAGCCGCATTTGCCAGCGGTGCCATGCCAATTCCTGCCGCAACCGTGGCGGCAATCATCATCATGCGTTTCATGAATAGTCCCTTCCCTGTCATATCTATATGTACCACCGCCTGTTTGTCGCGGCCTTGGTGACAGAGTGCCGCAATCCGGCGCGCTGGTCAACGCCCTTCCCTCCGATCTCACCCCGGTCTAAGCTGTGGGAATGGTTAAGAAAAATAACCCGAAACGGGGAATGCAAAAGGGAGCACACCCATTATGAAACTTCTCAGCTACACGGCTATGGGCGAACGGCCAAGGGCGCGGCGATTAGGCGTTTTAATCAACAATAACGGCACCGGAGACACCATCGGTGATGTGCGCGCGGGCTATGCCCGGATGTTGGCAGAATCTGGCGATACGCAGGCCGAAGACGTGGCCCAATTGCGCATTGGCCCAGAAAGCACCGCTTTGCTGACCGCAGGCCCCGCCGCAATGGATGCTGCGCGCGCAGGCGCGGCCTATTTAGAAAAACAGGCTGCCCATCTGGATGCGCGGGGCTTAAACGATGAACCCTTGTTTACCCCATTGGCCGATGCCGTGCTGTTTGCCCCCCTCAACCCATCAAAGGTGATCGCGGCTGGGCGAAATTATCGCGCCCATCACGCAGAAATGAGCGATTCCCCACAGCCCTTTGCCCTGCCCACCACCTGGTTCAAGGGATCATCGGCCATCGTTGGCCCCCATGATGACATCGTCAAACCGGCGGCGTGCAAGATGATGGATTATGAAACCGAAATGGCCTTTGTCATTGGCACGCGGTGCAAAAATGTGCCCGCCGAACACGCCATGGACATGGTTGCCGGCTACACCATTGCCAATGATGTCACCGCCCGCGATGTGGGCAAGGTTGAACGGCTGGAAGGTAACCGATTGTTGGGCAAAAGCTTTGATGGGTTTTGCCCCATGGGGCCATGTTTTGTCACCGCCGATGAAATTACAGACCCCAACAATCTGGCCATCCGCACCCGGGTGAACGGTGACATCCGCCAGGATGCCAACACCGAAGAAATGATCTGGAAAATTCCCCAAATCATTTCCTATATTTCCCAAATCGAATTGCTGCCGGGCGACGTGGTGCTGACCGGATCACCCGCCGGGGTGGCCAGTGGCAAAGATGGCGGTGATGATAAATTATTAAAGCCGGGCGATATTTTGGAATCCGAAGTCATCGGCATCGGCACCATGCGCAACCACATCATCGAAGACCCATTGCCCCCCAGCTGGCAGTGGAAACACAACACATAAAAATAACACTTATTTCAGGGAGGCTCTCATGGCAGAAGGCGACATTGGCAACAGAGGCGACAAAGGCGACATCCGTACCGACGACGACATGTGGCTCGCAAATTTTAAAGAAAATTATATCCCCGGTCCCGATGAACGCATCCCCGAAGGGGGTGAGGTGCCAAAGCCCACCGCGCTCATCCATGTCTCCATCGGCACCGATAAAAATTATGAAAAGATGGTCGATTTCTACACCCGGTTTTTTGATGCCCCGCCGGTCAATTTTCGCGACAAGCGCCAATTTGGCGGCGCGCGTGCGGCGTTTATTTCCTGGGATAACCGCGACCACCGCTTTGCCATTCTGGAACGCCCGGGCTGCACCTTCGCCACCGGGCGCGGCGGCATTGCCCATGCGGCGTTTCAATATGCATCGCTAAAAGATTTGGTGAAACTTTATCGCCAGGCCAAAAAATGGGGCATTGATCCAGCGCACTGCATCAACCACGGCCAATCGACGTCATTCTATTACACAGACCCAGACGGCAACGAGATCGAAACCTACATCGATAATTTCGACACGCCAGAACTCTGCACCGAATTCAAACACTGGATTCAATACCGCCCCGGCACCGATTACGACATGGCCGCCGGCTTCTTTGATCCCGCAAAAATGGGCGAACTATCCGACCAAGGCATAGACGAAAAAATCCTCCGCAACCGCGACGAAGTGATTAAATTTAAGGCTGAGGGAAAGCTTTAGCCCCTACTTCCGGGCCATCTGTCGATCCCCATAGAGGATAGAATGTTGGTCAACGGCGACATCGCCTCGGAGTTTGGTGTTGAGGTCTTGAATGATTTTATCGGCGCGTTGTACGGCGGGGCGGGCTTCGATGCGGGCGAGCCAGTCTTTCAGCCGCGGGGTGTCATCGATTTGGATGCCGGCGTTTTTCCAGCCGCGCACGCGGCCATAGGCCGAGATATCGGCGATGGTGTATGCGTCGGTGGCGATCCAGTCTTTATCGATCAATTGTTCATCGAGCACTTTGAACAGGCGCGCGGTTTCATTGCGAAAGCGCGTGGCGGCGTGTTCATTGCCTTCGGGAAATTCATGGACAAAATAATGGGCCTGTCCTAGGGCCGGGCCAAGATTGGCCGCGACCAGATGCAGCCATTCGATCACCTTGTAGCGCGCCACGCCCGATTTGGGCAGGAGTTGTCCGGATTTATCGCCGAGATATTCCAAAATGGCGCCAGATTCAAAGATCGATAGCGTTTCACCATCTGGCCCATCGGGATCAACAATGACCGGGATTTTATTGTTGGGGCTGATTTTCAGAAAATCCGGGGCGAATTGTTCGCCTTTGCGGATATTGACGATTAAGGTGTTGTATTCCAGACCGGTTTCTTCGAACATCACAAATATCTTGCGGGCGTTTCCGGTGGTCCAGAGATAAGCATCGATTTTTTTGGGCATGTCAGGTTCCCTTAATGGCTTACTTATTTTAATTTTCCTCAATTTAGGGGATCACGAGACCCATCAAAACCTTTAAAATGATTTTATGCGCGATTTTCTAAAAATCTACCTGCCCATCTCCGTGATTGTCATCATTGGTTTCATGGTGACCTATCGCTTTGTTGATCCGGCACCGCCCAAGACCATCACCATTGCCACCGGCGGCCCCAATGGTGCCTATAGTGCCTTTGCCGAACAGTATAAAACCGCCCTTAAATAATCTGGCATTACCGTCAAAATTCGCCATACCGCAGGGGCCCGTGAAAACCTTTCCCTGCTGACAGACCCCAAAAGCGGCGTGAGCATGGGCTTTGTTCAGGGCGGCATCGGTGATCCATATGGGGCGCCGGGGTTGAAATCGCTGGGCAGTCTGTTTTATGAGCCGGTCTGGCTGTTAACCCGGGGACAGAAACCACCGCGCAACATCGGCGAGCTGAAAGGCAAGCGCATTGCCATTGGCATGAAGGGGTCCGGCACCCGGGTTCTGGCGCGGACCTTGTTATCGGCCAACGGCGTGTATGGGGATAATTCGACGCTGGTTAACGTTGGCGGAGCCGAAGCACGGGCTTTGCTGGGCTTTGGCAAAGTCGATGCAGCCATTTTCGTATCCGCCAAACTGTCACCCGGATTGCTGGCCCAATTACGCAGGCCCAACATTCACCTCATGAACTTTTCCCGGGCCAAAGCCTATATGCGGCAATATGCCTATCTTTCCGAGGTCTCCTTGCCCCGGGGCGCATTGGGGCTTGAAAGCGATACGCCTTCACGCGATGTGACCATGCTGGCCCCAACGGCGGCCCTGGTGGTGCGTGACGATCTGCACCCGGCGTTGACCAATTTGTTAATGGCCACCATCACCAAGGTTCACAAGCCCGGTGGATTGACAACGCCCGCAGGTGTTTTCCCATCCCACCGCTTTCTTGATTTTCCCATCGACGAAGATGCCCAGCGGTATCTGAAATCGGGGCCAAGTTTCCTGCGCCGCGTTTTGCCGTTTTGGGCCGCCGTCATGGCAGAACGGCTGATGATCATGTTGGTGCCGTTGCTGACCCTGCTGTTTCCCCTGTTCAAAATTGCACCACCTGCGTATCGCTGGGGGATACGTCGGCGCATTTATCGCTGGTACGGTGAATTGCGCGAAATCGAAGAACAATTTCGAAAAGGCGACAGTGTTTTAAAAGAGCTTGTCGAGAGGCTGGACCGAATTCAAATTCAGGTCGGAGAGCTGCACGTGCCTTTGGGCCATACCGAACAGCTTTATCACCTGCGCCTCCACATTGATTTCGTTAAATCAATGATCACCGGCAAATGATCACGGGCAAGTAATTCTAAAATGCCCCGATCTCTGAAATTTCCTGAGCATAATCGGCCAAAGCCGCATCAAGGCTGTAGCCCGGTTCAAACCCCAGATGTTTTTTGGCGGCCCCCATATCAAGAATGGTGTCCCGGTTCTTGCCCCCCTTGCCGGGGATCACTTCGTATTCAAGCCCCGGGTGAATTTTTTGCACGGCCCCAATCAGATCATCGAACGGCGTGTTAATGCCGGTGCCGCCATTAAAGAACAGCATCTCTTTCGGCTGGGGCACGGTGGCTGCGGCATCCATAATGGCCCCGATGTCTTTTGAATAAATATATTCATTTGCCATGGTCTGGCCTTCGGGAATTTTTGCAACCCTGCCTTCATGACCTGCCACCATCAATTCATGAATTTTCGCACCACCCCCTGAACCGGACCAGAAATGGCCGTTGCCAAACACATTGGCCGGGCGCACCCCCACCAGTTCCAGATCATAGCGGTTGTGATAGGCCTCCAAGATCAGTTCCTTCGCAACCTTTGAATTGCCATAAGACCGGCCATGGCCACGATGCCAATCTTCCGACATTACTTTAGGGGTATCATCGCGGCGCATGTCATAGACACCAAACGTTGAAACATGAACCAGACGCCTGACATCCATTAAGCGTGACGCTTCTGCCACATTCATGGTGCCCTGAATATTGATTTGCAGGGCTGAATACATCAACTGATCCACCTTGCCGCCAATAATGCCTGCGGTATGGACCACCGTTTCGCATTTATATTCTTTGATGGTTTCGATCAATTTAGGCAGATCACGAACATCGCCGCGCACCTGCGCCACATCTTTTGTGCCCAGTTTTTTTGCGATAAAGTCTGCCCTTGGTTCAGGATCGAAAAAAACAACATCTTCATTACGCTTCAGGGCATTTTGAGCAAATGCCGTGCCGATCAGCCCGGCACCGGTTACCAACGTGGTCATGGGGTTCCTCCACCATTAAAATTTATACAGTTTTCAGCCAAAAACCGCTTTCATTCTTGGTAACCTACAACACGCACCTACGCAAGTGTGGCCCACGCAAGCAAAGCCATTTGAATCAAAGGCTCATTTCTTCTAACCTCTTTGCATGATCTCGCGCATAAGACGGGACAAAACAGGGAGAGACAAATCATGTGTGCATCACCGGTATCCATCACCCGCCTTGAAGGCAACCATCCCCCTATGAGCGATCAGGAGCGCGAAACCCGCGTCAATCTGGCCGCCATGTATCGATTGATCGCCCATTACGATATGGACGACAAGACATCGACCCATATTTCGGCCCGGGTGCCAGGAACCGATGACCAGTTTTTATTAAATCCCGAAGGCCGGTTGTTTCACCAGATGCGGGCATCGGACCTGATCAAGATCAACCTTGAAGGCCAAATTCTGGACGACACCCCCGACACCGTCATCCGCGCCGGCTACGTCATCCATTCCGCCATCATGGGCGCGCGACCCGATGTGGAATGCTGCGTCCATACCCATACCACCGCAGGCATGGCGGTATCGGCGCTGGAATGCGGGTTGTTGCCGGTCAATCAGAAATCCATGCGCTTCGTCGCCGACATGGCCTATCACAACTATGAAGGCTATGCGACGGACCTGGAAGAACGCGACCGATTGGTGGCCGATCTGGGCACGCGCAACTGGATCATCCTGCGCAATCACGGGCTATTGGTAACCGCCCCCAGCATGTGGTCGGCCTTTCGCTGGAGCTATTCTCTGGAGACCGCATGCCGGGTTCAGGTGGCCGCCATGAACACCGGGGGCGCGCTTAACCTGCCAGACATGGACGTGGTGAAATACACAGCAAAACAGGCCAACCGCCCGCGCGACCACATAACGCCGCCCGCAGAATGGCATTCACATCTCGAAATGCTGGACCGCGCCGATCCCGGGTTCAGGGATTAGCTGAGCGCGCGTTCTTCGCCGAGTTCGCGAGCGGAATCAGAGAAGTTTTTGCTGGCATCAAATTCGATGATTTGTTCGGCATTTTCATCACCTTCGCGCACCACCCCTGCCGGGTCGCGGCCTTCTTGAACGGCCTTGATCGATTCAAAAGCCATGTGTCGCCACATCACAACGCCCCGGTCCGATGTTCCCAGCGTTTCATTCTTACTGCGGTCATAAATCAACCCCTGGCTTTCCTGGGCGGCGCGATCTTGTTCATTGGAAACAACGCGCCACCAGCCATCATCAACCTTTTCATAGACGCCCCGCACATTTTTTCGCGCACCAGAGCTGACCAATCGATATGGGCCTTCTGGCGCCGCATTGGCCTTCACATAAAACGTGGTGGTCAGGTCATCATCGGTGGGCACACGAATGTGGAAAAATTCGCTGGGCACCGTGCCAACCCGGGCGCCATGACGACGGGTGGATGACGGAAAAATCTGGTGGCTGATATTGGTCAGCTCTCCGGGGTAATGGGATTCCTGGCGGCACCCATACCAGGTTTCGGTCCATTCAACCTCTGCCCGTTTCAAGGCAATCGATGGGTAAACCGGCGCATGCAGCGACATGGAATGATAGGGATCGGCACCATTTTCGGCCCGTTGCACCCAATTGCAATGATCGGTTTTTGACCATACTTCGCGGTGCATGTCTTCGCGCGATAGCAAATCATATTTCGGCAACACCGGCACCGGCATCGGCCCGATATAGGCAAATACAAATCCCGAAAGTTCCCGCACCTGACCGGCGCGCATTTTCACCCCGTCTTTCAGGGTTGATCCAACAGGTTCTGCCGGGGTCTCCAGACATTGGCCATCGGCATCGAACAGCCAGCCATGATAGCAACAGCGAATGCCTGTGTCTTCGACCCGGCCATGTTCCATGGAGACGCCACGGTGGGGACAGGATTTATCCAAAAGCCCGACTTGGCCTTTGCCTTCGCGGAACAAAACAAAATCTTCGCCAAGATGGCGCACAATAACGGGTTCATTTTTCAGGTCATCAGACAGAAATACCGGCCACCAATAGCGGCGCAACATTTCACCGCCGGGCGTTCCGGGGCCAACACGCGTTAAGGCTTTGTTCTCTTCTGGTGTCATGTGCTTTCTCCCTAATAATGGACCCCTTTTCGAGGTTCTATCGCCATTTTAGACAGAGAATGGCCAAGCGGCAATCACTTCGCGTGCGCTTGGCCCGTGATCCGACGCACCCAATAGACCCCAAGATAGATAAAGGGCGTATCGGCCAAGGCCATCAAAACCTTGAACAGGTAACTGGCGATAATAATTTTCCCCACCAAAACCCACGGCAGGCCAAGGCCAAAGCCTAAAAA
>Ga0233433_10004308_pt1 | contig 11044 bp, 11 predicted proteins | sample SI_122_August201_5_FD_179868 | JGI IMG/M metagenome (GOLD analysis project Ga0233433, IMG submission 179868) | Seawater microbial communities from Saanich Inlet, British Columbia, Canada - SI_122_August2016_100_MG | ecosystem: Environmental > Aquatic > Marine > Inlet | place: Canada: British... | reverse complement strand
TTCGAAACAGCAAAATCATTAGAGGTCTGGAACAACATTAATACTGTTCTTTTTTCTGTCCATTCTGCCTCTCAGTCAGATTGAAAATACACCTTAGCACATTGTCTCATTTATGGGGTCCACTATAAGGAACAAAATGGATCAATTAGAAACATTGTGTTGGTTAAATCAGTATGTGGGATCTAAAGAAATCCACAAATGGTAGTATGATTCATTTGTGGTGAAAAACCTTAAACGACTACATAACAGGGTATGTAAATGTTATGTAGTCGTTTTCGTAGATTTTTTAAGACGATCAAGAAAAAGGTTCGTATTCGTACAAGGTGAGTGATCCTTGTGATCCGTTGATAATACTGACATCAACCCTACCCCTCTTGACAATTAGAAATACGATGATATAATAAGGTGTGACCGACAGAGAGAACTACATAGTAAATACATTTTACTCTTTCCAAGTTCATTCAAATAATACCTTCCATCAAATTTAGTTCCAATAAATTCCTCCACAATCTACTCAATCAAACCCCTTTCTTGATCGTCTTAATTTCAAGAAATCGACCCCTCTTGACTTTTCAGATATTGATCATAAATATTGGTGTAGGACGGAAACGAAATTAGTAAATGATATTTCTTCAATTACAATTTAATTCCAGTCATTCTCTTAAAGATCATAGGTTATCTTATCCACCTGTATCGTCAGGACTTCCCCTGTTAAAAAGAAATACTTTAACAGTTGTTTTGGTATGTAAAAGAACATAAATAGTAGTAGTTACACAGTAATAGTATTTTAATCGATTATCTTCAGTCATGTTACATTGATCCTCTTGAGTCCTTGATTATAGTTATATGAGACTTTGATCACCCCTCGTTTTATGTACAAATGAAAAAGAACTCTTGAGGACTCCCCCCCTATCGTAGGGAGGATACAATATGATTCATGGATAAGGAAATAATGAAAGAGAAACAGGAAACAACTAATAATAATGAAGTTTATGAGGACATCCCTTTTCAGGAAAATTGGAAGAGATATGATGTAGATACCATAAAACGAGATTTCTGTAATTGGTTAGATCACAATATAGAAAACGAATATAAATCACATCCAAACTTGTTCATGAAGGAGGAGGAAAAACGACTTTACATCCATATACAAGAAAAAGGGTATACTGATGAAGACCCAGAAGATGAGGGATACTATTGTATTGTAGAACCATTTGAGACTAAACGAGTGGAGGATTTATGATCTCATTTACCGATTGGAACAAGAAGAAAGAGAAAAAAACTGACTATGAAATAGTAAAATCCAGATCGGGACTTCCAATGTTTGTTATAGAACCACCTGATCTAACACCAGATGATGAACCTGTGAAGAAAAATAAATCCATACCAAAGATCGTAAGACGGGTATGTGATTACATCTCAGTCCATAATAACTAACCAAAACCAAAGGAATATAACCAAATATGAAACGAGTTTATAAAAGGAATACAGGAAGAACTATGTGTCGTATGTCGTTTATTGACGAACAGAAGGTCTTTGATAAATTAGAAAAAGTATCTAAACGGAGGATGATTAGTCAATCACAAATAATTAGAGACTTCATACAGGACGGATTACGAGGATGGGACTGTTAGTTTTTATAAACAAAACCTCCCCAGTTCCATATCAGTTTTCCAAATATACCGGAGTATCTAACCTGAACCAAGAGTTGAGGTTCTACCAGTATTAGTTGATGTGATTATATGGTGTTTGAGGAGGTAATGTTTAGACGGTTTCTAATCTTTTCATTCTTCGTTTTTCTTTCTTCATCCAATCTATGTCTTTCAGAATCCTTCCCACAGACATTGAAGAGATGGAGTATCCAAGTTCATCGGAAAGAGTCTTTGAGACATTGACCCAACTCAATCCCTTCTTTCTTAACTTGAGAATAAGTGATTCCAATTCTGGATGAATCTCAAGGATTCGTTTCCGTCCTTCACATTTACCTTCACGATTACGAGTTACGATTCCTAAATCACGATTAGATTCTCTTTTCCTTATTCGTGATACTTTGAGTTTAGATACTGTAGAAGACCTATCAAACTCACAGAAAGAACCCATGATCTGACGAATAAGGTTTGAAGTAGGAGTATCTTCAAGGAAGGAGTTAGGATTTTCAGAAGAGATAAGACTATAACCTCTTGAAGAAAGAAGACGGTACGAACTTTCTTGGACAATAATATCACGACTCAAACGACTCTGATCAGAGAACACAAGAACTTTAATTCCCAATTCTTCAGAGTCAGATATCATTCTCATAAACTCAGGTCTGTCCATTGTGTCTGTCTTACCAGATTCTATGTCCCAATATTCTCCCTTGACAGAATATCCATTGGATTTGACCCACTTCATTATGGAAGACTTCTGACGATGAACTGAATCACCATCTTTATTAGTTAATGTAGAAGTCCTCATGTAGATCAAACAGTCTTTATTTGTAGTCATATTACCTCCGAATCAGAATAATTTTGTAAACAAATTCATAACTTATCATGTCTCTATTATACTGATATTACCTGTAAAAGTCAATTGTTTATAAAATATTTCACAACAAAATCTGAAGAATTTGATTCAGTTATTTTCATTTCCAAGTTCATCTTGATCATCTAAGTCTTTTTCAGGATGTTTACTCGAAGTCTTCGGTCTTCCGAACACAACATAAAATGGTTTCTTTCGTCCTGTGAGTACATCGTAAGAGTGATGCCAGTCCTCGTCTGGTTCATCTCTCCAACCTTTCCAAGTAATTATCGCCATTTTTCTTCTCTGTCTAGCTGTTTAATGAAAGTTAATAGATTTACGACATTTGCAACCATTCCTCTGCCTCCTCTGGTGAGAAACCACGATTTATCAGGTCTTCCTTGTGAGGATCGAATTTAATTCCACGTTGTTTGGTTGAACTGATCTTCCAAATGTAGGATTCCCCGGAGATGGTTACTATTCTCCTCAGACAAAAATTGTGAGCCTCCTCAGCTTCGAGAGAGTTTTTCAAGTCAACTAGTAGTGGTTCTAAGAGACCTTCCTCCATAAGAATCTTGATGGCCTCTGAGGTTTTTTCATCCAAATTAAGGGATGTCATTGGGGTATTGTATTTTTTACTCATATCATTCTCCTATTCTTGGCAGTATACGATTGAGTAAAAGAATTATAGTTCCAGCAAAATTGAACACAGTTGTCCATTTGAGAGGATCAAAATTCTTTTAAGCCAGTATTGAAATGCTAATAGGATATGTAATCCAGGCATTTTGGCTTTCACCCATATCGTTCTTCGATCATACGAAGATTCTGCAAGCACCTTCAGGACATACCTGTAAAGGTTGCTGACCGGTCCGACACGGGATGTGCCGATGCAAATTAAACCGATTCTCTTGATATTTAAGTTAAATTATACTGGTACAATAGTTATCTTGTCAACTACAATCATTGAAAAATAGACTAAACGATGATAATAATAGGTTCCTCATAACTCTTTATATTTTTTATACATGGCATCATTTCCTCAATTCTTGAATTCATTTGATCCTGAAACCAAAGGCAAACAATTTGAGGTCTTCGTCAAATGGTTCTTAAAAAACGATCCAGAATGGTCAACTCAAGTTGATCAAATATGGTTGTGGGATGAATATCCAGAAAGATGGGGACCGGACTGTGGGATTGATCTTGTCTTCAAACACAAAAATTCAGAAGTTTGGGCAGTTCAGGCAAAATGTTATTCTCAAGAAAATTCTATTACTAAATCAGATTTAGATACCTTCCTCAGTGAATCCAACAGGTCAGTAATTGATAAACGACTCTTAATTGCAACTACTGATCTGATTGGTACAAATGCTAAAAGGACATGTGCGAATCAGGAAAAAGATGTTATACACTTTCTTTATTCAGATCTTGAAAAAGCAGAGATTGAATACCCTGAAGATTTTTCAGAATTAAATAAATCAAAACGAAAAGACCCACCAAAACCAAGACCCCACCAGTCAGAGGCTGTTGATGCAGTTGAAAAAGGATTTGAAAATAATGATCTAGGTCAGATGATTATGGCCTGTGGAACAGGTAAAACATATACTACTCTCTGGGTCAAAGAACGAATAAAATCTCAATCAACTCTAGTTTTGGTACCATCTCTGAGTTTACTGTCTCAGACTTTAAGAGAATGGACATTTGCTTCTAAAGAATCATTTGATGTCTTGTGTGTTTGCTCAGATGAAACTGTCGGTAAAAAGTCGGGTTACGATCCAATAATTCAATCTGTTCATGATCTTCCATTTCCTGTGACATCAGATGTAGAAGAGATTAGAAATTTCCTGCAAGACAAAGGATCTAAAGTAATATTTTCAACCTACCATTCTTCTCCACTCATTGCTGAATCTCAAAGTGATAGAAAAACTACAATGTTTGATCTTGTCATTGCAGATGAGGCACATCGTTGTACTGGTGAATCAGGGAGTACATTTACAACAGTTTTAGATCATTCTCTTATTAAAGCAAAGAAAAGATTATTTACAACCGCAACTCCTAAAACATTTACAGCAAACCTCAAGAAGAGTGCGGAAGAGAGAGGTGTGGAAATATCGGGAATGGATGATGAGGATGTTTTTGGGAAAGTGTTTTATTCATTACCTTTTGGAAAGGCAATAAAAAGTAAACTTCTAACAGACTATCAAGTAGTCATTGTCGGAGTTGATAAACCTATGATTGCTGAATGGATAGAAAACAGAGAACTGATAAAAACTTCTTCTGGTGAAATAACTGATGCTGAATCATTGGCATCACAAATAGGACTAATCAAAGCAATCAAGGATTATGATCTGAAAAGAATTATCAGCTTCCATAGTAGAGTTAAAAGAGCAGAATCATTCTCATTAGAGGTACAAAACACCATACAGATTATCTCAGATAAACATATCCCTAAAGGCAATATATGGACAGACTTCGTATCTGGATTAATGTCCTCTGATAAAAGAAACAAAAAACTGAAACTGCTAAAAGACTTATCTCATGGAGATAGGGGACTGTTATCAAATGCAAGGTGTTTATCAGAAGGGATCGATGTTCCTTCGTTAGATGGGGTAGCATTTGTTGATCCTAAAGGTAGCCAGGTGGATATTATTCAGGCAGTTGGTCGGGCAATTCGACTTAGTGAAAAAAAGACTTTCGGGACAATATTTCTACCTGTGTTTATTAAGGACGAAGATGATGCAGAAATATCTATACATTCTAGTAATTTTAATCCCGTCTGGAATGTTTTGAATTCCTTGAAATCTCATGACGATGTTCTTTCAAATGATCTTGATCAATTAAGAACAAACCTCGGCAGGAGACATGGATCGGGAACAATTAAAGGTATTCCAAAAGTTATCGTTGATTTACCCCGAACGGTTGACGAATCATTTGCTGAATCATTAAAAACCATCCTTATTGAAAAAACCACAGAATCATGGAATTTTTGGTGTGGGTTATTAGAGTATTTTGTTGATGAAGAAGGTCATTCCAGAGTTCATCAACATTTTAAAACAGAGGGAGGATTTAAATTGGGAGGTTGGGTTGCTAGTCAAAGAAAAAACAAGGATTCATTAAGTAAAGAGAAAATAGGAAGATTAAATGACTTGGGTTTTATTTGGGATCCTCTTGAAACTGACTGGGAAGAAGGTTATTCACATTTGGAAAAGTTTTATGAAACAAATGGTCATTCAAGAGTTCCTAGACAAAAAACAGGTGACGGATTTCTCTTTGGAAGGTGGGTTCAAAGACAAAGAAGTATCAAGGATTCATTAAGTAAAGAGAGAATAGATAGATTAAATGACTTAGGTTTTATTTGGGATCCTCTTGAGGATGACTGGGAGGAAGGTTATTCTCGTTTGAAAAGGTTTTGTGAAGTGAAAGGTCATGCAAGAGTTCCTCATAATCAAAAAAATGGGGACGAATTTCTCTTGGGAAGGTGGGTTCAAAGACAAAGAAAGAGAAAGAATTCATTAGATAAAGAGAAAATAGGAAGATTAAATGACTTAGGTTTTATTTGGGATCCTTTTGAGACTGACTGGGTGGAATCTTTTTCTCGTTTGGAAAAGTTTTATGAAACAAATGGTCATTCAAGTGTTCCTGCTAGACATAAAACAGAGGACGGATTTACCTTGGGGAATTGGGTTGTTAGACTAAGAAAGATCAAGGATTCATTAAGTAAAGAGAAAATAGGAAGATTAAATGACTTAGGTTTTATTTGGGATCCTTTTGAGACTGACTGGGTGGAATCTTTTTCTCGTTTGGAAAAGTTTTATGAAACAAATGGTCATTTAAGGGTTCCTGCTAGACATAAAACTAAGGATGGATTTCTCTTGGGAGGTTGGGTTGCTAGTCAAAGAAGATACAAGAATTCATTAAGTCAAGAAAGAATAGATAGATTAAATGGATTAGGTTTTGTTTGGAACCCTCTTGAAACAGACAAGGAGGAAGGTTATTCACATTTGGAAAAGTATTATGAAACGAATGGTCATTCAAGGGTTCCTACTAGATATAAAACAGAGGACGGATTTAAATTGGGAAAGTGGGTTAGTTATAGAAGAAACAATAAGGATTCATTAAGTAAAGAGAAAATAGGAAGATTAAATGACTTGGGTTTTATTTGGGATCCTCTTGAAACTGACTGGGAAGAAGGTTACTCACATTTGGAAAAGTTTTATGAAGCAAATGGACATTCAAGGGTTAATATTAGACATAAAACGAAGGAAGGATTCCAATTGGGAAGTTGGGTTAGTCATCGAAGAAGATACAAGAATTCATTAAGTCAAGAAAGAATAGATAGATTAAATGGATTAGGTTTTGTTTGGAACCCTCTTGAAACAGACAAGGAGGAAGGTTATTCACATTTGGAAAAGTTTTATGAAGAGAATGGTCATTCAAGGGTTCATCATATGCATAAAACTGAGGACGGGTTTGCTCTGGGAAAGTGGGTTAGTAATCGAAGAAGAAATAGGAATTCATTAAGTAAAGAGAGAATAGATAGATTAAATGACTTAGGTTTTATTTGGAATCCTTTTGAGACTGACTGGGAGGAAGGTTACTCACACTTGGAAAAGTTTTATGAATCAAATGGACATTCAAGAGTTCCTTATAATCAAAAAACAGAAGACGAATTTCTCTTGGGAAGGTGGAACGATAGACAAAGAAGAAAAAAAGATTCATTAAGTCATGAGAGAATAAAAAGATTAAATGGATTAGGTATTATTTGGAAAGTAAGATGATTCAATCTCAAAAAATTCTAATACATCTTCTTCCATTATTCTTTTTTCTTCCTCAGTTAGTTCATCATCACTCATATTTAATTTCTCCACACATTCTTTCAATAAATTTGAATATCATATCCAACGAATTGTCTGTTGAATCTTTCTGACACCTTACCAGTTGTCATACTACCACAAAAAGGATCTAACACTAAGTCACCTTCATTTGTAGTTTGGAGAACTGGAAGAATAACTATCTTCTCTGGAAATGGAGCTGGATGTTCTACACCTTCAGTTAATTTTTGATTCACAACGGCACTTTGAACAATCTCTTCAGACCACCAATCACCCATATTCTTGCCTTCTCTTGGAATGTAAGGGTTAATCTTAATATTATCATTCTTTAAATTCCTATGTCTTGGAGAGTGTGAAGGTTTGGTTGAATCCTTGATCGGAGCGAGAGTGGGGTTGTAAATATAATCAGAAGACTTCACTAGATGGAATATAAACTCATAAGTAGGACATAGATTTGACTTACTTGAAGATGGTTTAGGATTTGTTTTAGCCCAGATGATTGAGTTCCTGAGAATCCAACCTTCATCCTGTAACCCAATGATGACTTTATGAGGAATATTCATCAAATTACCCTCATTGAATGTATCACCAAGATTTAGGAAGAATGAACCCTTCTTATTCAATACCCTCTTACAATCAGTCAAATGGTTTACCAAATTATCCACATAATCATTTGGTTTCTTTTCATTCCCTAATCCACCATTCTCAGTATATTTCCTTTTGTTCCAATAAGGAGGTGAAGTAAATATCAAATCTACTTCTCCATCCTTCAGTTCATTCATATTATCTGAAGACTTATTGTAGAATCTAAAATTTGAATTACCAGTATCTACATTATTCTTTCTAACCTCTAATCTTGATTCTCTCTCCTTCTTAATACGAGTTGTTTGAATATAAGCCTGATTGATTGTGAGAATACCTTTATCAATCAAATCAATCAGTTCTTCGTTCTCTTTATCAATAAACAGGAGTTTAGTAATCTGAAAACCAGATAATCCAATCATGTCTCCTACTATATCTCTCGTTCTTGAACTTCGGTGCGGATTTTCCGAAGTTGAAATATCAGTTCTCTTTCCTTGACCAATTTTATATTGATCCATTAGAACTTTTACTTCATTCAGTTGTTCTCTACAGGTCTTGATTCTCTGTTTGTTGTGATGAATGAGGTAGGTGAGGACTTCATCTTCTGGAAGAGTTACTTTTTCACATTCTACTTTCTTCCAACCAAGATTCTGAATAGCCACAAGTCTTCTGTTTCCAGAGATGACTTGAAACTCATCATCTATCACTAATCTCTCTAATAATCCAAGACTTGAGATAGAATTCTCCAAGTCTTCAATATTAGATAGAGAATAGATTTCTTGATTCTTAGGATGGGAACTTAATTTTGAGACAGGAACAATCATATGAACAGACGATAAGAAATAAATGTCATTTAAATCGGTAAGTGGCAGTCATCTTAGTCTTCACTTACTGAGATCTTATCATCAATATTCTTAACTCGCAATCAATATTTTACTCTCCAACACAAAGATTGACTTAGAAGGGGTCGTTAAGTGTCCTATGGTCTGTCTGTGAGAAGGAATATTATCAACTGGTTGTAGTATCCCACTTCACCAATTGAGTTTACTAAGTCTCCCACATCACTATCTCTGTAGATTTCAGAGTTGATTGGGCAAGTTTTGAGTTGATTGATGGAGATTTTCATAGTCATTCCTTTGGAGGGAGAGTGAAACGGAATGACTTAATGTTAGAGGGAAATTAAAATATGGCAAGTTTTCTTTTGGTGTTGAGGTGGATTTAACAAGAATTGGGGATTTTTCTTGACCGTAATCATATTATACTAGTATTATAACATAATGTATTATGCTCATGCACTTTGATCTTGATTTCTGAAGTGTCTTAATAATTAACCATTAAGAAAAATGGATGAATTTAAATAGGTCCGATTTCTATCGAAACAGATTTGAAGAAGAACAAAAAGAAAAGAGAATAATTGCAATAATTGTTCTCCAACAATCTATAACCTATATAAAAAATTGATATGAAAACCATATTTTATTTGATTGCTATTATAATACTAATTGGAGGTTGTGCAAAAAAAGATGATTCAAAAAATACAACCACTACTGCTAAAATCGTCGTCTATGTTGTTAACTATTCGTTGTAAAGGGAGAAATGAAAAAATCTAGCACAATATTTTTTGTATATTTTATTTTTTTTACTGGTATTAACTGCTCTGCAGGCGAAATATATTCAACGACAGACAATTATAGTTGGATCTCAGAAGCCTATAGATATACCTACCAGCTTAAAGATTCAGATGGGAATTACACCACGATCATTGACAATCAATCATTGTATTTTCTAAAGGAAGGTAGGCAGGCGGGTAGTCTGGAGGAGGCATTCTCCGGGGCACTCCCTTCAAGTGGAACTTACACAGGGGGGAAGTTTATATTTAAGGCGTGGATCGTCAAGGCATGGGCCGTAATTAATGGAAAAACCTGGTACACAAACAATACAACTGACAGTAGCTTTGATTATCAGTATTACGCTACAGACAATGTTTCTAAATACGGTGAATGGACTCTGGATTTTGAACCCATGAGTGCTTTTCAAACGACAGGGGGAATTGTCACTGAACAGACCTTTCATACACCACTGGTGATTGGAGATGAAAATGTTGTTTTGACCGGACTCAATGTCAGTGATCCCAATGATGGTATTGCGACTACAGATAATGCAACAAGTAATTGGGAACATGGGATTTATTTTGAAAAAGAGCGACTGTTCAAGGGGTTGGTTATGGGTGAACCAAAGAAGATGATAAGGATAAATTACAACGCTACAATGACAGGCAATGACAACATGACTGGGGACGTCGTGATGTTACTTGATGAAAATGGGAAGTACTTGGATGGTAATTTTTATCGGGGTTATCGTGGAAATATTCCAAGGACATTGGTCTATGCTTTGAGGGCAATGCATGTTGAATTCAGTAACTTGGCTTCGGATGGACTTAGCGGTGGATATGTAATGAGGTTCGAGGGAAGCGATGGCTACCGATATAAGGTTATTGAGGGATCCTTCAACTGTAGTAACGGGACTGCAACACTTGTTAAAATCCAAAGCTTGGATGACGATTTGATCGTTCAAGCGACTCTGAATGCTGGAGATAACTCTTCCGACGGAAATGTCTTGCAGGAGTCCGGTTGGAATTTAAATGAGTCAGGGACAACAACCTGTCAGGATTTGACATCTAACTAGAACTTCATAGAATTACGAAAATATTTATTTGTTGAATTTTATAATTTTCTACGACTTCAGCACTAAGTATTATGCTGCATAAATCGTCCCCCCCCTCTCTTCCTCTATTATTCTCCATAAACCACAGTAATTACTAATTATAATTTTCTGTCAGGGGATTTAGAGGTATATTTTATGTAAATTTCTTGAGATAACTTTTCACTATATAATGTTGGTTGATGAGGAGATTTTACTTGGAGGGTAGTGAATATGGATTTAATTGTTGAAGAACTGACAAACAAACCGTCAATGTTGACGGTTTGTTTTACATCACCTTGACTGTTGCAGTAATCCCACTTCACTAATTGAGTTTACTAAGTCTCCCACATCACTATCTCTGTAGATTTCAGAGTTGATTGGGCAAGTTTTGAGTTGATTGATGGGGATTTTCATAGTCATTCCTTTGGAGGGAG
>Ga0233433_10004303_pt1 | contig 11052 bp, 7 predicted proteins | sample SI_122_August201_5_FD_179868 | JGI IMG/M metagenome (GOLD analysis project Ga0233433, IMG submission 179868) | Seawater microbial communities from Saanich Inlet, British Columbia, Canada - SI_122_August2016_100_MG | ecosystem: Environmental > Aquatic > Marine > Inlet | place: Canada: British... | reverse complement strand
AGGTCACAGTTGTCATAGAAGTAGCAAAATAGGAGTTTTGAAGAGGAAGGTAGCTCAAAGAAATCCGGTGTTTGCCATCTAACTGGATCAACATATTTACAGGACATTGATCTCCGCCTTTTGCGGCCTTGTGAGTTTCCGGTAAGGAAGTTTGTACATCACAAAAGCATCGAGGTCTTTTATATCAAATAACCACTTCCCCCGGAAAGTCGGTTGATATCCTTTTAACCAACCTTCTTCTATATATCTTAATACTTGTCTTGGACTTCTTTTGAGATAGGTAGAGGCTTCTTGAACAGTAAGCCATTTTTTGAATTGATTCATATAGCACCTAATGGTTCATTTTCGTGCTATAAGGGTACTTACACAATATTTTATGCTGGGGCGTATGTAAGGCTCATTTCCCAGTTGTTCCCCACCACAATTAAGTGGTTTTCTTTGTGTTTCTTGTACCTAATTCAGCCTCACCACGTTTCGTATCATCACTAATCGACTTTCACAAAGAAAGAAGAAATCAAGTACTCAACGTCATAAGAATACCATAAGATTGAATTTACTACAAGAAAATTCTTTAAATAATTAGACTCACCGAAGAGAAAAAGTTAATAGCAATTATCAGAATAATTAATAAACTGGTAGTAGGTGGCTTAATTTATTGTTACTTTTATGTATATGTCATACAGTGTCATAATAAAAGGGGTTAGGATTTAATACTGAAAATGAAACGCCTTTGGGTCAAATAAAGGAGAATAAAATGGAATATAAATTAAAATATTTTGGGTTAAAAAAGAAGAAAGAGGAAGATATCTTGGAATTGGTGAATTATCAATATATCGGGTATCCATATAAAGACTCCAATTGGAAACAATATTATTTAAATATTAATGGAAGTGATAAATATATACAATTTCCAGAATCTCTCGAGATTATTGAATTACCACACCCCCCTTCATTAGATAAAGTATTGAAATTTTATTGTATTGGTAATAATCATGAAGAATTATCAAAAAGTCCAGATACTAAAGAAATCAATTTTATAAATCAATTAAAGGAAGATTTCCCCTTTTCTATAGATACTTACACTGATATTACAGGCATGAGGTCTTACTACAATGAAAGAATAATCACCTATTGCAGGCATTATTCGACAATTATTAGGAATCACTTTATTAAAGACAAAGTGGATTATTATATGATTAAGGATAAAAAAATAATTAATAAGTTAAAAAAGGAATGCCAAGATTATAATAAACTTTATTATGAAGTGGAAAAGGAAATGGCCGAGGGAGCAGAAGAAGAATTTAAACAATATAGTTCGGGAGATGTTTATCAAGACATTGCTGATGAATGCGGTGTAAGCCGTCAAGAAATAAAACAAAATTTAGATTAGATCTTTTCCTCTTTTTTTGAAAATATTTTTGATTTAACCGTATCCCACCCTTTTTACATATCGGCTCTTAAAATTTCTGTGTAATTTCCTGTATGAAATGCCTCTGGGTCAAATAAAGGAGAATAAAATGGGACATTTCATATTTATTGTACTGCATTTCATAGCCATCCTATTTGGTTTTGTATTCCTTTTCATTACCATCCCACTCCATTTGATATACGCTGTTCAACAAGGAAAATCTGACCGAAGCCTAAAGAGAAAATGCCCATACTGTGCTGAAATGGTGAAGGTAGAGGCAATTGTTTGTAAGCATTGTGGAAAGGATTTAGAGAAGTTTGAAGAAAAAGAAGAATCTCATGTAGTAACTCTCGGTCCAAGTGTAAAACACGGAAAAGTATTTTTTTTAGTAATCATTATTTTTGCAATAATTATGGCCTATTTAATGTCAACTAAAACCAATGATAGACCGACCCGGCCAGGTACAAATACTACACAAGGTAAATGAAACGCCTCTGGCTCAAATTGCCTCACCAAGCGTGGGGCTTTTGTTTATATCATATAGGTTCAAGCAATGTCATTCGACCATCAAAACGGGACACCATTTTACGGGACACCCACCCGTATCCGCCTATATGCGTTAGTTATTTACACAAGCAGATTATTATGGATATTTCAACCCTCTTATAGCTAATATTCCCTATACGTAGCAGTTGCTAAAAAGAATTATGGTACTGCATTTAATTTATAAAACCACATATATCTCCTCTGTTTTACAGAGAAAAACTTTTCTGTCAAGGGAAGTGCATCCCGAACATTTACCAATTCACATCAGGAGTTCATCATGAAGAATACCATAAAGGTGCTATGCGCACTATTAGTAATCAACATTGGTTTAAGCCAGGACGAAATTTATACGAAAAATGGAAGAGTTATCATTGCTACTATTGATACTAGCACAGTAAAAAAAGGGTCAACAAGTATACGTTATAAAAAACGATTTGAATCCAAATACAGATTTTTAAGTTTAGGTTCAATCAATTTTATTAGAAGCTGGAATGGGAGCTTAATATATCCTGTTGGCGTTATTGTAAATACGACTTCAGGAAGAATCCATCTACCGAATGTAGAACATTTACCAGGAGAATTTGAACGTTTAGAATATGCATCTAAAGAGAAGGCAGTTGAAAATGGATTTAAAGTGTGCACAGCATGTTTTGATAATAGTCCAATGCTTGGGGATTTAACTCTTGAGATGGAATTAACCAAAGAAACAATTTTAGCCATTCAAAATGAAAATGAGATTATGTATGAACACAAGAAACTTCCAGTTCTACAATCATTTGTTGATCAAATAAGAGCTGACTGGCCAGAAAAATTAAAGGGTTATGATTATAGGATACAGATTATTCGGGATAAGCAGCCAAATGCAATGGCGATTCCTGGAGGAAATTTATATTTCACAACTGGTCTCCTTGATCTGGCAGAGAATGATTCGGAACTAGAAGCGGTGGTGGCACATGAAATTGCCCATGTTGAACGTAGGCATGGTCTAAGAGGATATAAGGATTACTTAAAAAAGCAGCAGATGTTAGCTGTAGCAGGAACTGCGCTGGCGCTCTTAGCTGTTGCTTCCGAAAATGAAAATGTAGCAGTAGGTGCAGCAGCATTAACTGTGGCAGGTGCTTATGCGCTTGAATTTGCTCATAAAGGATATACGAGAGATCTTGAACAGGAAGCTGATATGTTTGCTCAAATTTATCTAGCAAGAAAAAATGTACCCGTAACTCCAATGTTGGCTGCGCTTGATAAACTAGCAACGCATACTGGATCAAGAATAGGTTTTGTTCCTGAAGCTAATGCTTTTTCATCTCATCCTGATTTGATGAGTAGGATCATGCAATTAAAAAATGGAATGCTGCACGACTATGATCAACCCGTGAAACTTGAGTTCCAGAGCTTTAATAAAAAAATACCATTAGAAAATGGTTTTCTAACGATGGACATCAATTACTTGTATTGGGCACCTTCATCTGATAATCCATCAGAAAAAGAAATTGTGATTGCGGGCACAATTTTTAATAATAACCTAAATTATAGTTTTCAAATCAATAAAATGATATTGAATTTTATTGGAACTTTGGGAAAGAAAGAATTGGATGGATTAGTTGACCTTGTAGTCCCGAGGGCTAGTAATATTGATTTTATTGGAAGAATTACGTCTCCTAGTAAGCATTCAGATGGAGTGATTCAAAGTTTGAAAGATAAAAGGATCATTCCGTTTGGGGTAAATGTATCTGCTGTAATTCTGAAACCTGGCGAAGAGATGGAGAAGGTAAAGAAAATGTCAAATATGAAATGCGGGTTAGTTGTTAAATAAATTTTTGTTGCCACAATAAACATATGAAACAATTTGTAATTTTATTATCCCTTAGTTTTTCATCATACCTTTTCTCACAACAGACCGTTGCCGTCCTTGATTTTGAAGGAATCGGTGTATCTAAAGATGAAGCGAGAGCATTATCTAATCGCTTTGGCTCAGAATTTATGGACCTTTCTAAGGGGAGGTACACCCTTGTTGAACGCCAACAAATGGGAGAGATATTAGAGGAGCAAGGTCTACAGCAATCTGGTTGTGTATCATCGGAATGTGCGGTTGAAGTTGGTGCAGCTCTTGGTGCAAAGTTTATTGTAACTGGATCTGTTTCAAAAGTAGGTACCATATTTAGTGTTAATGCACGATTACTAAATGTAGAAACTTCTCAAATTCTTAAGTCCATTAGTCATGATCAAATGGGAAATATTGGGATTTTACTTACTCAAGGCATGAGAGAAGCTGCGGCAAAACTATTGGGAATGGGCACAACATCCACGCCTACTGCTGCTTCGACAGGATCAATGAGGTTAGTTGCACTAGAAACTGGTATCACATTGCATAATGCCGAAACAGATAAGTTCATCAGTGTGGCACCTACGACTCCAGAAGTAGTAAAAGATATGGAACCTGGTTTGTATAAGCTTCTCGCAAGAAAGAATGGGTATAAAGATAAGCTTTTTGAAGTTGAGATATTTGCTGGTAGAGAATCCAGTCTTACTATTTCTGGATTAGAGAGACCGACAGGTGTAATTACGGTAAATGTTGATGTGACGCCAGCAAATGTCTATTTACTCAATTATTCGGGTGAGTACCAACTTTTAGGTGAGGCGCCAATTACAACAGATCCATTATCTTATAATGAAAGTTATGGTATTAAAGTCACTAAAGATGGCTATGATGATTATACCAAATATGTGTCTATTAATTCTGCTGAAGAGATGGTCAATGTTGAACTTAACAGGACGTTACCTACCGCAACTATTAATATCGATCCAATGGGATCCAATCTTATCCTAGATGATATCAATTACCCAGATTTTACCTCAAACAAATTCACCTTAGAACCTGGTCCTCATCCAATTTCCATATCCAAAGATGGCTATATACCTCAAACGGATAATGTTTATTTGGATTATGGAGATAACAAAGAGGTCAATTTTTCATTGGTGCGAGCCATAGCTGAAATCAGGTTTAATATAAATGTCCAGGACTACAATCTTATTGAAAATAAAAGAAGTGTGATCGGTCAAATAAGTGACAATACCTTATCAGAAGTAGAGTTTGGCTATCATAATTATCTATTTACTGCTAAAAAATATGAACCCTTAAAAGTTGACATCAATGTTGAAAATGTTGGGATGATCAATCAAAATGTTAGCTTAGTTAGAAAGTCTCCGAAGAAAGCATTTAGAAAATCACTTCTGCTCCCTGGAACTGGTCAATTCTATGCTGAAAATAAGGGCAAAGGAATCTTGATGATGAGTCTTCACATAGGGGCAGGTTATTTGATTTATGATAATTACACCAAATACAATGATTCAATAGCATTAAAAGACGAATTTTATCTTAAATATAAAAGCGCCACAGATCTAAACAGTATTGCCACTAATCATGCTGAATATGAAACACATCTGAAAGATGCAAATGATGCAGCAGGAATGCTAATGACATTTGGTGCAACTTTTGCGGTAAACTGGGTTTTTAGTGCAGTTGACGCATTACTATTTAGTGGATTATAGAATGAAAAAATATTTATCAATCGTTCTATTTTTATTTGGTTGTGAGACATTTGATGTTGCTACCGATAATCCTTTAGATCCCAGTAATCCCGAATATGTAAAACCGACAATTTCAATTTTATCACCATCGGATCAGCAAACGATCAATACGGATAAAGTGGATGTTGCGCTGCAAGGGAATGAACTGGTCACTGAGTATCGCTACAAAATTGTTACTTCAGATGCCTATAAGGCAGCAGGCTGGAGTGATTGGGTTTCCTCAAACAACTTATCATTAGAATTTTTAAATGAATACACTTATACGATTAATGCACAATCAAGATACTTAAATGAAGAAACTTCTGAAGAAGCTTCTGTAACATTTACGGTTGATGCACTCCAATCAAGTTCTTTACTCCTTTATCCCAGGCAAGTCGAGCCATCAGCCAATTCTACTTTTAAAGTTGAATTATACGCCCATTCACTTTCCAATGTATCAGCCCTTGAATATGTTATCGCATTTGATCCTTCTAAAATCACATTTATAGAAAATAGTAGTAATACTTATGGTGATGTGAATGTGGTTAATTATGATGGGATTTCAAAAGTGTATTACACTATAGGTGTTTACAATAATCAAACAGGTTTTGAAAAAGATCAGCTTATCGCAGAGATTTCTTTTAGGGCAATAACTGCTTCTTCAACAATAAATATATTATCCGCTGCTGCTAAATCTTTTGATGGTGAAACCATTGAGATTGCAGGAACCAATCAAACAACAGTGGATGTAAAATAATGAAGAGATTATTTACATCATTCTTCATTTTATTTACTGCTTCTGGTTTGTGGGCTCAGGGACCATATGATTACAATTACGATGGAAGCACAATCACCATACCAGACAATAAAGAATATCAGAGATTTACCTCAGATATAAATGTCACAGATTCAGGGACCTTAGCTGATCTTGATATTATGATCACTATGGATAGTGGAAATGCTGACTATTTAGGTTTCGGGCTTATATCTCCAGATAATACTGCTTTTTTATTTAAATCAAGTACTGTTGGAACATCAGGCTCATACTATGAAACCATATTTGATGATGAAGCATCAACATCCATCACCTCAGGAAGTCCTCCTTATACTGGTAGATATAAAATTCCGACAAATGCAGAACATGATAATCTATCTATAGTTGATGGTGAGAGCATTACGGGTACATGGAAACTAGTAGTTTATACGAGATCAAATTTATCTGCATCTATTGATTGGTCATTGTTAATGACCACAAACTCAAACACGCCAATCGATAATGAAGTAAAATATGATGGTACTTATAATGGTAACACAATCACCATACCAGACAATAAAGAATATCATACATTTACCTCAGATATAAATGTCACAGATTCAGGGACTTTAGCTGATCTTGATATTAAACTCAATATGGATAGTGGAAATGCTGACTATTTAGGATTTGCAATCCTTTCTCCAGATGGTACTGCAATATTATTTAAATCAGTTACTGTTGGGACATCTGGTTCATATTATGAAACAATCTTTGATGATGAAGGCCCAAGGGAGACCAATCAGGGAAGTCCTCCTTATATGGGTAGATATAAACCTCCAGTTGCAATAGCAAGTGAACATGATAGTCTATCTATAGTTGATGGTGAGAGCATTACGGGTACATGGAAACTAGTAGTTTATACGAGATCAAATTTATCTGCATCTATTGATTGGTCATTGTTAATGACCACAAACTCAAACACGCCAATCGATAATGAAGTAAAATATGATGGTACTTATAATGGTAACACAATCACCATACCAAATAATCAAGAAGGAAAAACTTTTACGGATGAAATAGATATTTCAACTATAGGGAAAATTGTAGATCTAGATATTAAACTCAATATGGACAATGGTAATGTTGATTATCTTGGTTTTTCTCTTAAAGCTCCCAGTGGGATAACCTACACATTAAAGTCAAGCACTTCTGGAACCTCGGGTGCATATTACCAGACAATATTTGACGATGAAGCCAATAGATTCCTTTTTAATGGTAGCCCCCCTTATATGGGTAGATTTTATCTCAAAGATGACAACAAACTGTCTAGGCTTGACGGTCAATCTATTACTGGAAAATGGAAAATGATTATTTATACGAGATCAAATTTATCTGCATCAATTGATTGGACATTATTATTTAACTATGATAATACGGCACCATCTGCTCCAACAAACCTTGTAGTAGCTGAAAGCGGTGACACTTCAGTAAAACTTAAATGGAGCCAAAATTCTGAATCAGATGTAAGTAAATACTACATTTATAAGGGTACCTCTACTAATCCAACAACATTAATTGATTCTACGAACAGTAAATCTGATACCACAAAGCTCGTTACTGGTTTAACTACTGAAACAAAATATTATTTCAGAGTAAAAGCTGTTGATCATGTTTGGAATATAAGTGACTATTCAAATGAGGTTTCGGTTACGCCAACTCATAATCCAAAAATTTATGTGTCTAAAGATGGAAATGATACAGGTTCATATGGATTAGAAAGTGCACCGTTCAAAACGATAGCAGCGGCAATTATCTATTCAGGGGAGGGAGATACAATCATTGTAAATGAAGGGACTTACAGTGAGAATCTAACCTTAAATAAAAATGTCATATTGACATCAAATTATTATCTTGATTCAGACACTTCTCATATTTCTAAAACTATAATTGATGGAAATAAAACAGGAAGAGTTTTAAAAATAGCAAAAGATGATAACACTGCAGGAATAGACACAACAGCAAAAATTATTGGATTAACTATTCAGGGAGGTCAAATAAATGAATTTGGTCAGGGAATATATATTAATAATTCAAGTCCCATAATAAGAAAGAATATTATACAACATAATAAAAGTGCTCCTACTCAAAACGTAGATTGTAGCGGAGGGGGAATTATGGTCGGAGGGTCGTCAAATCCAATAATTGAGTATAATGTCATTAGGTTTAATGAAGCATTTCCATCTGGAGGGGGAATTATGGTTTGGTTAGCTGGTGATGAGACAATAATCAGAAGAAACCAAATATATAAAAATGCAGTAGTCGATGCGAATAATTTTGGAGCGTATACTCAGCATGGCGGTGGCATTAGAATGCACATGGGAAGTTTAATCAACAATACGATTTGGGATAATTTAAGTGATAGTGTGCCAAACGATTTATTAATGGACAAAAAACAATACCTTAGAAATAATATAATTGGAAAAATTTATCATCCAGAAAAAGACGAATCTGAGATTCGTTATAATTTAAGTCTTGATAAGCTAGGTGGTGTTGATAATATCCAAGATTTTCCACTTTTTCTTGATTCATTAAATAATAACTACAATTTGACATTTTATAGCCCTGCAAGAGATGCTGGTGATCCAAATTCGCCTAAAGATCCAGATGGCACAAGAGCAGATATAGGTGCACTATATTTTGATAATAGAGATAATCAACCCCCTACAGTAGCATTTACTTCTAATGCATTAAATGACAAATACAAACTAGGCACAAAGCAAAATATTACTTGGTCTACCACTGATAATTTTCCAACAGATACCATTAAGATTAAACTTGAATACAGTACGAATTTTTCTTCTGGTGTATGGACCAAAATTGCTGATTCGCTTTCTAATACTGGAACTTATGAATGGTCAGTCCCAAATATCCCGAGTAGCAATGGTGGTATTAAAGTAACTGCCACAGATTTTGGTGGAAATACTGATGCGGATTCATCAGAGAAAATATTTGAAATATATTATCCAAGCGTGACACTCCAATCTTTATCAAACACCACGCTTAAGATTTCAGAACAAGTATCGATCAAATGGAGTACGGCTAGTGAACCCCTAGTTGAACTAGTTGACCTTTACTACACCGTTGATGATGGGACAAATTGGAAAGACATGTCGCTTAATGAAGAAAATGATGGTGACTATCTATGGACGGTTCCGAATGAACCAACAATTACTGCAGGGATTAGAATTATAGCTAAAGAGCAGTTTGGGTATAAGGATACTGCAGATGTGAAAGGTTTAAAAATAGAAATAGAATATCCCACAGTAACATCTGTAAATCCAAATCAAGATAATATTTGGTGGGACATAAAAGAGATAAAATTTAAAACCAATATCATTTTTGATTCACAGACTGTAAATAATAACTCAGTGATTTTGACTAATTCTCAGGCAGATTATGGTTACTCAGTTACGCAAAGTAATGACACGATTACTGTAAAATTTGCATCGACACTGATTACATACGATTCTATTTCAATTAAGCTGGATGCAAGTAAAATAAAAAGTCCGTTTGGTTATGGCTTAGATGGCAATGGGGATGGTACTCCAGGTGATGATTACACGATAATTAAAAAAGTATATATGCCTATCGATTATGATTATTCAGGGACTATAAACGCTTCAGATGTTTCGCTTTTCGTAGACTACTTTAAATCTAATGATTCTAAATGGGAAACAGCACCCATCGTTGCAGGTACAGTTCCCTATGTGAAAATATTACCCGATGGTAAATATGATATTGATGATATGCTGACATTTGTGCAATTTGGTAATTGGTATCTACAGGGTGCCTCTGGCAAAGTAGCCGATGATATTGGCAATACGCCTATTTCACTTGATACCACTATTCAATCAAAAGATTATACCGTATCATTCTCAAAATCAACGAAAGCAATTGAGGTCTATGTAAAATATGATCCATTAAAACTCACACCAATTATTGAACCGACCTCAGGTGAGATAAAGCTTGGTCATCATGATACCGAAAAAGGAATTATATCACTTATTGTTTATAATCCTAGCGATGAAAACATCAGACTGAAATGGAACCAACTGGATAAGAAATCTGAATCAGATATATCTGTTTTAGTGAAGACTACAGATCAAAACGGGCAGGAAACAGTAAAGCGTACCATGCTAAAAGTAATAAGCGTTCCAAGTGAGTTTGCCCTGCATGATAATTATCCCAATCCATTTAATCCAACTACCACATTCCGATTCGATGTCCCAGAAGTCAGTGATGTGACACTTAGTATCTACAATATGTTGGGACAAAGAGTAAGAACCTTCAATTACCAGAACACCTCCGCTGGCTACCATTCCGTTACCTGGGATGCTACCAATGATTTGGGTGAACAGGTAGGTGCGGGTGTTTACCTGTACCAGCTTCGGGCAAATCAGTTTGTTAAGACCCGAAAGATGGTCTTATTGAAATGAAACGCCTCTGGCTCAAATAAAAGATTCTAAACCGTGTACGAGTTTTGTACGACTTTTTTGTCTTTTATTGTCATTCCTTGTCATTCTAAATACAAACAAAAAACCCCCCAATTAAGGAGGGTTTCTCGTCAATTTATCGTATTTATTGAGAGTGTGAGCCACTGAGCGGGATCGAACCGCTGACCTACGCATTACGAATGCGTTGCTCTACCAGCTGAGCTACAGTGGCATATTCGCCTAAAATAAAGCGGCGAATTTTACGGTAATCCTTTTTTCAATTG
>Ga0233433_10004302_pt1 | contig 11053 bp, 6 predicted proteins | sample SI_122_August201_5_FD_179868 | JGI IMG/M metagenome (GOLD analysis project Ga0233433, IMG submission 179868) | Seawater microbial communities from Saanich Inlet, British Columbia, Canada - SI_122_August2016_100_MG | ecosystem: Environmental > Aquatic > Marine > Inlet | place: Canada: British... | reverse complement strand
GCTACTGGCAAAGCTGAGTTCAGGGCCGAAGGTGTCGTAGTAACCGGTGAGGCCCAGAGGTTCCCATTCTTTAGACACGTGATAGCCTCCACCAAGGTTATATTTGTAGGCGATTTTTGGGTTATCCTTGAGTAGGCCCTCTTTGCTTTTAAGGGTTTTTAATTCCTGCTCAAAGGCGCGTTCCCCTTCCATGTTACGGTGGCCAGCCAGAATAAAGAGCTTCACGGTGCTGCCTTTTTTGTAGGGCCATTTTTTTAAGGGACGTGGGGTACCGAGTTTGAGGCCGATAGTGCGCAAGTAGGCCGATGCGTAGTTTTCCCCATGCTGCAGTTGGCCCAGCGTTCCGTAGTGGTAATGGAGTCCAACGGGGCGACCAATCTCTGCACCCACATGCGAAGTGGGCACATACTCGGCACGGTTGTCGGCGTTGGTTACTTCGCGTTGGCCGAGGCTGATGGCATACATGCGTGGGCGCAGGTCCATGCCCCAGATAGTTTTGGTGCAGAGTTCACCGATGTAGAATTTTAGGTCGGGCGTCTTGAGATCACGCCGCCATTTGGACAGGAAGTTTTTCAGGTTCTTGCCGTAGTTGGGCATGTAGTCCTTATTGAACATGTCGTTCTCACCCTGATGCCACATGAAACCTTCAAGTCGGTAATTGATTTTTTGTTTATCCAAATTCGCCAGAGCGGTGCGAATGGTTTCCAGTGCCAAGGGATACATCTTGAAGCCGGTGGGTTCATCAGGGTTCCAGTCTCCGCCCAGGTGCGTGCCGCCTGCAGCAACCTTGATAATGGCAATGGGTGCCTTGATGTGTTCGGTCACCTTGCGGGCGAAGCTGAGTTCGGGGCCCACGATATTATTGATTGGGGCCAGCGCCTCCCATCCCTTGGAACGGGTTTTGTTTTCGCGGCCAAGGCAGTAGGTGAAGAGGGTTTTATCTTGTGCTTCCTCCAGTCCGGCGTAAGGCGGGAAGCGTTTGATATCCTTCACCTTAGAATCTGAACCCACCATGTTCGATTGGCCGGCAAAGATGAAGATGCGCAATGTTTTATGGTCATCATTAGTCTGGGAAATAGCTGAGAGCGTTAGAGTCCATAGAAGGAGTGTAGTAAAAATTCTCATTGGTTTATTATTCTTAAATTTTTTACGCGTACGTCATCTTAGTGACATACGCATAGAATGCACCCATCGGCACTCCTCTTACTTTTTCTTCTCCTTCAAAGTCATCAGGTAAGCCACCACATCGGCCAGTTCCTGATCGTTAAGTAATATATTCATGGGGGGCATCGGGCTTGCACCCAGTTTATCAAAGCCTTCGGCCAGTTCAGCTGTTGGGTTCACAAGCGAACGCTTGATGTAGTCTGCATCCTTGCGCGAGGCAATACCGTCCAATGCCGGTCCCACAATGCCGCCTTTGCCATCCACCTTGTGGCAGCGGATGCAACCGGCGACCAGGTGCGTATCAAAGATTTTTTTGCCGGCAGCTGCAGTGGCCTTAATGGTGTTTTTACTCTTCTCCTTATAGATCGGCTCGATCTCCACCAGTGAAACATCATCCCACCAGGCCGTGCCACTGGATTGACCCCACCCGCCGTAGAGACAGTTTACAGTCACCTCACGATCCTGCTCATTCTTGAATTCGGTTTCCACTTTCACCCAGTCAGTGGTCTTCTTGACTCCCTTTGTTTTTGCGGCGTGCTGCAATTCATGGACGCCCAGAAGAGCGCCGTTACCGGTGCCTTCCAGATTGTCTGTTCGCACCCAAGCACTCATCACATATTTGCGGCCGGCTTTGAGGCGAACGCGGGCAAACAGGCTGGAGTCATGCCGGGTATCGGCACTGATGCGTAGGGAGTTCTTGCCGCTCTTAACAAATTCCTTACGCGTTTCAATGGTGTGCTTCAGGTCCGGATTGCGCCGGCTGTAGGTGCGTTCGCTCCAGTTGGTGGGTAGTTTGTTTCCATCGACCTCTTCAAAGGAAGCGTTGGGCAGTAGATTCGGCCCGCGTTTGTAGCCCACGATATTCATCTCAGTAGCGCCAGTAGCTTGCAGCGCCAATCGTAGCCATTCGTCCTTGGCGTTCTCGGGCAGCTTCATTAGTAGCGAAGCAGTTTTCTTGTTGGCATCACTCTCGGGCAAAGCGGCGAGCTTGGTGAAGGCAACCAGTCGCACCTGTAAATTCTTGTCCGCTAAGGTAGCACTGTCATAGAGCATCTGCGCGCTGAGCTTGTCCGCCCCCAGCGCGCGAATGGCATTGCGACGCAGGGCGGGTTCTGGGCTGATGAGTGCAGCGGTATGCGTCTTGGTATCCAATGCGCCCATGCCCGACAGAGTCCACAATGCATGAATGGCTCCATGTCCGCCCTTGGTTGTGAGTGTTTTGAGTGCCGGGACGGCATCGGTTCGTTTGCTGTCCACCAACAAGCGTTGAGCGGTTTGACGCCAGAAAAGGTTATCGTGGCTCAAGGCCTTAACCAGATCTTTGGCATGAAGATGCTGGGTGGTATCCAGCTTGAGTGCCTTGGAATCATGTCCCTCATACACCACGCGGTAGATACGACCGTGTTGACGGTCGCGGTTGGGGTTGATATGCGCGTTGCCGCGTCCGTTCTTTGCATCATAACCGGCCCGGCCTTTGTTGGGTGTGGGGTTGTGCTGGATAATGAAATTATACCAGTCAGCCACCCACATATTTCCATCGGGGCCTACTTCGGCGACGATAGGGCTGAACCATTCATCGGCACTGGCAACAAAGCTGAAAGCATTGATGGCTTCATAGCCGGCGTCCTTTTTCTGTATGTCATACATGCCCAAGAGGTTCCCGGTGGGGCCGCAGATAAATGCGCGCCGATCACGCCAGCTTTTTGGAAAACCGGATGAGGTGGCAAAGGCGTGGCCGCAGCCGGCGGTGTAGGCATTAAAGGCATCGACCTGCCGGATATTGGGAGTGATGGGATAAAAGCGCGGGGTGCTGGCAATCATTTTGGCGCTCATGGCACGATTGGCACCATACACGGTGGCAGGGATGCCGCCAAAGAAAGTGGGGTTGTTATTGGCGGTAGAACCGAAGACATCACCCGCTTCATTGAATCCGACTCCCCAGGTGTTGTTATTAAACTGATGGAGAAACTCGATATCTGATCCATCAGTTTTGAAACGAAACACGCCCATGCCGAAGTTGTGTTTTTCCCCGTTAACCTCGCCGTTGAAACGTGAATAGCCCACGGTGCCATAGATCCAGTTGTCAAAGCCGTAACGCAGGTTACTGGGGCCTGCGTGTGTATCCCCCACGCCGAACCCCTTGAAGAGCACCTCGCGTACATCCGCCTTATCGTCTCCATTGGTATCCTTGAAGAAGATGAATTCCGGCGCCTGCGCCACAATGATGCCGCCGCGCGCAAAGGTGAATGAGGTGGGGATGTTCAATCCGTCTGCAAAGATTTTCACTTTATCACATTTGCCGTCGCCATCGGTGTCCTCCAGGATCTTGATGCTGTCGTTACCCTTGCGGCCTTCCTTGATCTCGTTGGGGTAATCCACGCTCTCGGCCACCCACAAGCGCCCGCGCTCATCCCACTGCATATAAATGGGATTCACGATCTGTGGCTCAGCGGCAAAGAGTTCCAAGCGGAAACCCACAGGCGCCTGGGTGTACTTCATGCTTTCGGCGGCTGATAACGGCAACTGGTAGGGCAGGGGCTCAGGTCGTTTTTCATAATTAGGAATGTTATCGCGCTTCACGTATTTGAGGGGTGTGCGACTTTTCAGAAACGCATGGTATCGGGTTTGTACTGATTCGCCAGCCGCCCACAGGATTCCGCTTTTAAGTAGTTGGTGAAACCCAGCGTGGTTCCATACTCGCGCGTCGTGGCCGGAAGCAGTGTAAAAAACGCGACCCTTACCTTGTGTGCGCACCCACGTCCACGGCTCGGGCTTGGTGTGCGGGTCGCCTTTCATCGCATCGCGCACCATGAGGACCGTACGGTTCTTCGGATTATGGTTGGTATGAAAGTACGTCTCATCCCACGCCTCAAATGCTTTAACGTCCTTCATGGCCGGATGTTTGGTGTCGGTTACTCGCGCACTGAAAATAGCTCCCTGATGACTTTTGAATCTTCCACCCACCAATTGGTCGAACTCCGGTTCATTGCCGAAACACCAGCTGGCGCAGTGCACCGGCACAAACCCACCGCCGTTCTCCACAAAGCTCTTTAGATTCTTCCACTGGTTAGGCTTAATGGTGCCGTGATTGGCGTAGAGCAGCAGCACATCAAACTTGCCGAGATACTTTGCGTCCCCCAGTGCCTCTTCTACGCTCGTGGTGTAATCAAAATAAATCGCATCCCGTCCCAGCGCCTTGGCGATCAACGGGTAGTACTCGTTGGAAGGATGATGTTTCGAGTTGTGACCGAGAAACAACACGCGAATGGGGCCATCACTCGCTTGAGCAAATATAAGGCTCAAGAGGAACAAGAAGGGCAGTAGGATACGGGTTTTCATTTGGTGTGGGATAAGTTTAAGGGAAGGGTTGCTGCGGGACAATACGTTTGATGATCATTCATCTGTGCTATCACTCCCGTCGGTGGAGAATCTGGACAGATGATTTTACTTCTTGTTGCGCACTGGGTTGGCGTTTGTTTTTGGAAGCCACTTGGCAAGTCGCTCTTTCACGCCAGACAGCTCAGGCTTATCTGCGAGGTTGGTGAATTCGTCGGGGTCGGTTTGGTGGTCGTAGAGTTGCTCATCACCGTTGGGGTGGCGGATGTAGCGGTAGCGAAGGCCACGCGCGGCGTGGTTGCCCTTACCCCAAGTGGTGATGGAGGGCCGCTCCCATTTGGCCTTCGGATACTTTAGTAGCGGCACGAGGCTCACGCCATCGAGATCGTTGCGCTTGGGCAAACCACAGAGTTCATTGAGAGTGGGATACACATCGAGAAGGTTCACCGGCTGGTCGCATACTGTTCCGGCCTTGGTGATGCCGGGTGCAACGATCATCAACGGAACGCGCGTGGATTCTTCAAAGAGCGTGAATTTTTCCCATTGCTGCTTTTCGCCGATGTGCATTCCGTGGTCGGACCACAGCACAATAATGGTTTTCTTTGAATGCGGGCCAGCATCCAACGCATCTAGCAGCCGCCCCACTTGTGCATCGGCAAAACTGATGGAGGCGAGATAGCCGCGCACTGCGTCACGCCACTCGTCGTTTTTCAATATCCATTCATGCCACTGTTTGCGAATGCCATACTGTCCGTGTTTGGGTACATCCTCCAGATCGTTTTCCTTGATCTTGGGCAGGAACACATTCTTTTTGGGATAGAGCGCAAAATATTTTTTGGGCGCATACCACGGAATGTGCGGGCGAAAAATGCCGACCGCATGAAAGAAAGGGTGTTTGTGCGGCTTTCTCAATTCGCCTGCAGCCCAATCAACCACCTTGTGATCAGCCGTGCCGCTTTCAGATTGCGAATCAGGAGCCCAGTCAAAAAAATGGGGTGGTCGACCCTCGGTGCTTTTGCCTACAGCGATTGGTTTGGAGTAAAGATATCCATTGCTACCAAGCTTGGATTGGGCGGCCTTAGGCCATTGGGGGTCGGGCATGGGTGAATCGGCCGAGGGCCAGTACTGATCCCACAGCTTTGCTTCATTCTGTTGCTTACCGTAGCCACCGGTGATCCACGAAAGCGCATGGAAAATTTTCCCGCCACCATAAGCCTCATAACCGCCGGTTCGGAAATGTTCCGGTAAAGTCACCGCCTTTTCCAGCCGCGAACTACGGCGCCAATCCTGCCCATTGTTATAGACTCCTGAGGAAGACGGCGCCACCCCGGTCATGATTGCCACACGCGAAGGATTGCAAGCAGGCGCGGCACAGTGCGCGTTGGTAAAAAGCATCCCACGCTTGGCCAGCCGATCAAAATTTGGCGTATGCACTCCCTTGCGCCCACCCATGCAATTGACCCAGTCATTGAGATCGTCAACCGCGATAAAGAGCACATTGGGGCGTTCGTTACACAACGCCAATTGGCCCATTAAAAGAACTATAACTGCAAAAATACGCATATCATGGAGAGCTCAAGGCTAGGCTATTTGGCTTACGTAGACAATGGCAGAAGTAGCGCCGACTCACCCTAATTCACCGAGTTCACGGCGGGTTTCTCCAACATCGATCTTCTTTAAAAGCAAGAGGAAGGCGATTTGCGTTATACCGGCTCCAAGATAAATCGTGGTGTAATCCGGAGAATCACCCATCTCACCGGCTAATTTGGTGCCTGCTATACCGGAGACATTCAACAAAGCCATGTAAGTTGTAAACTGGGTTCCTGCTATCACCGGCCAACTGACACTCATGAAAATAGAAAAAAGTGAAACTGTCATTATCCCGATCGAAAACTGTTCGGCGAAGATGAAACCTACGGCAAGGGTTCGATTGCCCCAGTGTTGCTCCATCATCGAGAAGGCGATCCAAATAATTCCGAGCACAACGGTTGCCGTGCCGGCAGTTCGTTTGGCCGTGAATCTATCGGCCAACAAACCACCCAACAAGGAACCGCCCAAGGCGAAAAAGTATCCTCCGCCCGTAATCCACTTGGAGTAAACCTCCATTGACCAGCCAAGTTCCTGAATGAAAAGGGGTTTGGATATAATTGAAATCGTATGCTGGCCGACCATGATGATAAGTGCCAGTGCAGCAGCTAACAGGGTCGAAGGCAGGGAAAAGGCCTTCCGGAAGGATTTGAATAATGCGCCGGCTGATGCAGTGGCTGCTTCGACGGCGGGAGTCGTGGTCTGCTTGAGTTTTTCCAGTGGGTTCCAAGGAAATAGCCTTTCTCCTTCGCGTTCACGCAGGAACAAAGGGGCCATCATTACAATTATCATTATGATAGCCTGTAATGAAATGGCGAGATGCAGCCCGTGTCTGGCCGTAAGCACACCCATCACGGCTCCCCCAATAATAGAACCGAGATAAGCTGCTGCACGCATGAATCCATTAGCTTTGCCTCTTTCATTTTCTGGCAACAGATCCACTGCCAATGCATCCACCGAGACATCCTGAAGAGAGGCGAATACGTTGTGGATGGCAATTATCCAGAGAAGAGTGGTCATGACCTTGGCAGGGTCAGGCAGGAGCAAAATTGAAAGAAGCGTTATGGTCATCATTGTTTGAGCAAAGATGATCCATAAACGCCGCCGCCCCATGGCTAAAAAATGGAAATCGAATCGGTCAATAATCGGTCCCCAGATGAATTTAAATGTCCACGGTAATTGAGCCATAAATGTAATTCCCGCTATCTCTTTGACTCCGTAGCCTTTGGTGGCAAGAAAGGTGACTAAGGTTCCCGTCACGAACCCAAATGGCATGCCCTGTGCCAAGTACATCAAACAGAGCGTCATCAGCCGCAGGCGCGGGGAGTTTTCCAAGGCGGGTGTCACAGCAGCCCGCAGGGTTGCGCACTACACCGTTTGTGGCCAAGTCATTTCGCACTGTCCAATTGCCGGCGCGCGCCATACGCTGCGTGCGTTCCATGAGTGAGGGTGTAAAAACAATTCAGGTCATCGATTCGCACACCGCTGGCGAGCCCACGCGCGTGGTGGTTGATGGTATGCCAACCAATCCCGGTGCAACCCCGGCTGAATGGCGCGACTTTTTGCGAAGCAAACACGATTGGCTGCGCACCGCCGTGGCCTGCGAACCGCGAGGGCACGAGGCGATGGTGGGCGCGTTCCTTGTGGAACCCACACAGCCCGATGCCGTGGCGGGTGTGGTGTTCTTTAACAACATCGGCTACCTGCACGGCTGCATTCACGGGACGATCGGAGTCACAGTCACGCTCGCCCATCTTGGCCGATTGGCTGCAGGCGACAACAAAATCGAGACGCCTACTGGCATCGTTACCGTGCGGCCGCCGGTGGAAGGTTGGGTGACAGTACAAAATGTGCGTAGCTATCGCCACGCCGCCGCCGTGCCGGTGGAGGTGCCCGACTGGGGAACGGTGCACGGCGATGTGGCGTGGGGTGGCAATTGGTTTTTTCTCATCGAGGCTGGCGACATGATTGCGGTGGACTTTAGTAACCTCGATCGACTCACAGATTTTACCTGTGCCGTGCGCAAGGCGTTGGAGGCGAATGGAATCACGGGCGAAGATGGCGGTGAGATTGACCACATCGAAGTATTCGGTCCACCGGCCAATGACGAGGCCGACAGCAAAAACTTTGTGCTCTGCCCCGGTCGCGAATTCGACCGTTCGCCGTGTGGCACTGGCACCAGCGCCAAGCTCGCGTGCCTGCACGCTGATGGCAAACTGCATCCCGGCCAAACGTGGCGACAAGCAGGCATTCTCGACACCATCTTCGAAGGCGCTGTGCAGGAAGTACCTGAAGGAGGCGTGGTTCCGACCGTGAAAGGCCATGCCTTTGTCACCGCCGAATCGGAACTCATCATCCACCCAGCCGATCCCTTCCGCCACGGCATCGTTTATTCCCGCTAACGTGTCCGACAAATCTCACGACATTCTCATCATTGGCGGCGGCGTCATTGGGCTTTGCTGCGGATGGTACCTTTCCAAGGCTGGTCGCACGGTGACGATTATCGACCGCGACCCCACGCGTCGCTCGTCGTGTTCCGATGAAAATGCCGGGATGGTGGTGCCCAGTCATTTCATCCCACTCGCCGCGCCGGGCGTCATCAGTCAGGGCCTCAAGTGGATGCTTAACCCCAAGAGCCCCTTTTATATGCGGCCGCGGCTTGATCCTGCGCTTTGGAGTTGGTGCTGGAAATTTTTCCGCCATGCCAACGCGCGCCATGTGGAAAACAGTAAACCCATTCTCAGCACCCTCAGTCTCGAAAGTCGCCGGTTGTTTTTGGAATTAGCCGATGAACTGAACTTCGATCTCGCCAAGCGTGGGCTGATGATGCTCTGCCGCACGGAAGCCGGCCTTGAAGGCGAAGCTAAAGTTGCAGCCCAAGCAGCCGCCGTGGGCGTGGAGGCAGAAGTGTGCGATGCCGCCCGCGTGCGCGAACTTGATCCCGACATCGCGATGGACGTGGTCGGCGGCGTGTGGTTCGCGCAGGATTGCCATCTCGACCCGAAAATTTTTATGGAGGAACTCCGACGCGGCATCCGCGAACGCGGCGGGGTTTTCTTGGATGCCGAATGCAAAAATTTCATTCGTAAGGGTGATCGAATCACCACCATCGAAACCTCCACTGACGAATGCCTCAACGCCGAGCACGTCATCCTCGCCGGCGGTGCTTGGACGCCCGACCTCAGCCGCCAACTCGGCCTGCGCATCCCTATGCAGGGTGGTAAAGGCTACTCGCTCACGCTGCGTAATCCCGCCGAACTGCCTCGTCTGTGCTCATTGCTCATGGAAGCCCGCGTCGCCGTCACCCCCATGGGCGGCAAACTTCGCGTCGGCGGTACCATGGAAATTTGCGGCACCGATTTGTCAGTAAACCCCAAGCGCCTTCAAGGTATCATCGAAGGCTTCTGCCAATTCTTCCCCGCCTTTGCCCCTGATGATTTCTCCGGCATTGAGCCTTGGGCTGGCCTGCGCCCCTGCACTCCCGATGGTCTCCCCTGCATCGGCTCCGTCCCCGGCCTCGCTAACGCCACCGTCGCCACCGGTCACGCTATGCTCGGCCTCAGCCTCGGGCCTGTTACGGGACAGTTGGTTGTCGACGAAATCACCGCTCGCAAGCCCACGTTAAACATCGAACTGTCCAAGATCGCGCCCGAGCGATTTTAACATAGGTCCGACCCTACTATAAAAATAAGTAAAATTTACAGTATTCAAATATAAACAATAGGGTCATAATTTCCGCATGAAAATTCATCTTTATTCTTTGGGCTTGGTTGTTGCGTTGTTTTTGGGGTGCGGTCAAGCGGCGGAGATGCCAGTAGAGCAGTTGTCGGACGAAATGATTATCGATTTTTCCATTCGCGAGGCTTTGGGGGAAGGGAATGTGTTTGACAGGCACATGGACATGCACAGGTTTGGCCATGATCATGCCGAGGCGAAGATGGAAGTGGAAGCAACGGCGGAGGGGCCGCCTGCAGCAGGAGGCGAGGAGGGCAAGGCGTTTGTGCGGCCCGTGGATCCCGTGGCTCAGCTGACTGAGTTAAGCATCTGGAATCGTGGCTTGGGCGATGTTTCCGGCTTACTGCGTTTGAAGGCGGTGAAGTCGCTTTATCTGGTGGATAATAAAATTCGCAATGTTCGCCCGTTGGCTCAATTGGCGAACTTGGAGGAATTGTATCTCGACCGCAATCCGGTGGCCGATGTTTCGGTCTTGGTGGGTTGCAAAAAACTGAAGGTGCTCTCGCTGCGCGAAACGCCGGCGGCGAATGGGCCGGGTTTGGCTAAACTGCGCGCCGCCCTACCGGAGTGTGAAATTATTTTGAATTAACTTTTCTAATCCTAACCAGAGAATTACGACCATGAAAAAAATCCTCATCCCAACAATGTGCGCGCTCGTGTTGACCATAAGCTGCGGCGAGAAACCGACGACGCCAACCAACAACACCAACCCCGCGCAAGGCAACCCCAACCCCACGCAAGGCAACACCAACCCCGCGCAAGGTAATAATAACGCCGCCGCCCCGCTAGAGCCGGCGGCCCAGCCTTTGCCTGCGCCCAAGCCGAGCGTGCCGTCCACCACCTCCTTTGCGGCGGTCACCAAGCATCTCGATGCGGGTGGCGATTTTTATCTCTACTGGAACGCCAACCAATTGCAGGCCTTCGCGCAGGATGGTTTGGAAAAATTAGAAGAGGTTTTGAAAACCGAGATGCCGCCCGCCATGCGCGGCGAGGCAGACACATACATGAAGCTTGCCGAGGCTGCTTATATTGAGAGTGGACTCAATAGTATTGACGGCTTCGGCGCGTCGTCCTTCCGTTCCGGCACGGGCTTGCGCCGGCACAAGGTGATGATTCATCGCAACCCCGCCAAAGGTGATGGCCTTATGTGGAAGGCTCTTGGTTCCGCGCCGCACGAGCTGGGCGGCCTTAAACTCATGCCCGCCACCACCGTCTATGCAGTCCACGCCGA
>Ga0233433_10004298_pt1 | contig 11059 bp, 6 predicted proteins | sample SI_122_August201_5_FD_179868 | JGI IMG/M metagenome (GOLD analysis project Ga0233433, IMG submission 179868) | Seawater microbial communities from Saanich Inlet, British Columbia, Canada - SI_122_August2016_100_MG | ecosystem: Environmental > Aquatic > Marine > Inlet | place: Canada: British... | reverse complement strand
TGTTATGAGTGATCAGGCAGGTCAGAATACATTAAAGACTACTAGAATTACGGGGATGTATGCTTACCAGCAAAATCTAACTCGTAAGATTTCTTTAAGAGCGGCTCTCGAAGCTAGCTACTTCCAGAAGTCATTAGATTGGAGCAACCTGACGTTTGGCGATATGATAGATCCCCGAAGAGGATTTATTTATGAGACTCAAGACACTCCTAGAGGAGGAACAATCCAAAATGTAGATTTCGGAACTGGTGTGATTCTATTCACCAATAAATTCCATCTAGGTTTTGCCGCTCACCACTTAAATGAACCTAACGAATCATTAGTTGTAGGGTTAAGTCGTCTTCCTATGAAGCTTACCGTACACGGTGGTGCCAAGCTCCCTATTAAAACGAACATCAAAGGAGAAGAGGTTACTTCAATATCTCCAAGCTTCCTTTTCCGTCAACAAGCCGAATTTAAGCAGATGAACTTAGGCTTATTTGTAAACAAAGGACCTTTATTTGGTGGTGTTTGGTATAGAGGGATCGCATTTACTGAATATAGAGACGCATTAATTGCTGTTGTGGGTATAGAAACCGACATCTTGCGATTTGGTTATAGCTACGATATTACAATATCAGAGCTAACTCCAGCTACAGGTGGTGCTCACGAGCTTAGTATGACCTTAAAATTCGACAGTAAACAAAGAAAAGGTAAGTTCCGTAAAATACCTTGCCCTACTTTTTAGTTATAGATAGACATTAAACGATTTATTATCGGACGAGCTTACCTGCAAGAACGATAAACTAACATATTTAAACAAAGAACAAGATGACCTGGAAACAACCCACAAGCATTCTTTCACTTTTTGTAATGATGGCCGCACTCACTGGATGCTTTAAAGAGCGTTCTGGAGCTACAGGCTGGTCGTACAACTCATCTGACAATGGAGGATTTGAAAAACCTTCTTTTTTCGAGCAACAAACAGGCCCAGGGCTTATACTTGTTGAGGGTGGTACTTACACAATGGGACAAGTTGAAGATGATCTAATGGGATCATGGGATAACGCTCCAAGACGTGTAACCGTTTCTTCATTCTATCTAGACGAAACAGAAGTAACAAATATGTTTTGGCTTGAGTACCTAACATGGCTTGAACGAGTTTATGGAAATTCATTCCCTGAAATTGTTGAGCGTGCACTTCCTGACACATTAGCTTGGCGTGAAAAGCTCGCTTACAATGAACCAATGGTAAAGTACTACCTACGTCACCCTTCATATCGTGACTACCCAGTAGTAGGAGTGTCTTGGAATCAAGCAAATGATTTTTGTAAATGGAGAACTGACCGAGTAAATGAAAATATCTTAATTAGAGAGGGGCTTTTAGTTCATAACCCTGAGGCTCAAATGGATGAAGAGCATTTCACAACATCAACCTATCTTAATAGACAATATATAGGTGAGCGTGAAGTTGAAGGTGTCAAAGATTTCAGACCTAACTCAAGTGGTTATCGTGACATTAAGTTAGAAGATGGATTGCTTCTACCCGATTACAGACTGCCAACTGAGGCTGAGTGGGAATACGCTGCGCTAGGCTTAATCGGTAATAGCTACGGCGAGCTTATCGATGAAAGGAGAACCTACCCTTGGGATGGTCACTATATTAGAAATGACGATCTAAGAAATAAGGAATACGGAAAAGTAAATGCGAACTTTGTAAAAGGACGTGGAGATTATATGGGAGTTGCTGGAGCTTTAGATGATGGAGGTGATATCACTGTAAATGTGCGTAGCTATGCCCCTAATGACTACGGTTTATACAACATGGCTGGAAACGTAAATGAATGGGTTATGGATGTTTACCGACCATTATCTAACCTAGATAACGCTGCTTTCCGATCATTTAGAGGTAATGATTTCCAAACTATGGTTATGAATGCTGAAGGGAATCCAGAAGATAAATACGACTACGTTGTATATGATATAGATAGAACAGCTGAGTTCATAAAGAAATACAAATCTGACAATAGAGGTGTCGGCTTATCACCTGAAGATGAAGAGTTACTCGATGGTTTAGACTTAAAAATTGAAACTGCACAGGAAGTAAGTTTTAAACGCCAAGAGGAAGAAAGTCAAGTGATTATGGCTGAAGCTATGGAACTTATTATTGACAGCGAAGCTCTTATTGCATCTGATATGAGGAAAGGTTTTAGTAAGAATATTATTGCTATTCCTGGCGATATGAGATATAGAGATGTTACTCTCGAAGAAAACATCGGAAGAACTAACTATAGAATAGCTGACAACATTGATTATCGTGATGGTGATATCAACAGTTCTGTTGATTTTGGAAACCCTGATGACGCATCCGAAAACTCGGGTCGTATGTACGACTACGGAGGGTCTAGTCTTGTAAATAACGAATCTAGAGTTTATAAAGGTGGTAGCTGGGATGATAGAGCTTACTGGCTCGTTCCTGGAACCCGTCGCTTTATGGATGAGAATCAGTCATCATCGACTGTTGGCTTCCGTTGTGCGATGACAAGAGTAGGTACTCCTGTTCCTTACTAAGGTCAATAAATCATTAACTTGAAAATTTCTAAAACCCTAACGTACATTGTGCGTTAGGGTTTTTTTAATAGCTGCAGATATATGCAAATTGAGGAATTATATGAGCTTTTCTTAAAAGCAGAAAATGGAATCACTACCGACACTAGAGCTTGTGGGAAAGGAATGCTGTTTTTCGCTCTACATGGTGAGAATTTCGATGGCAATAAATTCGCGCATGATGCTTTAAAGTCGGGATGTATAGCAGCTGTCGTAGATGATGCTAGCATAGGGGTTTCAGACCAAATCATTTTAGTTGATGATGTTCTTAAAACATTACAAAACTTAGCAAAATACTATAGACGTACATTTATCGAGATGCCGGTACTGGGTATAACAGGGAGTAACGGCAAGACGACGATGAAAGAACTTACGGCGGCGGTGCTGTCGAAGAAATTCAAGGTTCACGCAACTAAGGGAAACCTTAATAATCATATCGGGGTACCGCTAACTATTCTCTCAGCACCGAGGGATTGTCAATTTTTAATAGTAGAGATGGGGGCTAATCATATCGGGGAGATAGCTAATTTAGCTAGGATAGCTGAACCTAATTTGGGGATAATAACTAACATAGGCCTTGCCCATCTCGAAGGCTTTGGAGGGGAGGATGGGGTAAAGAAAGGTAAAAAGGAATTATTTGATTACCTCAGCGAAGTAGATGGGGCAAGAGTATTCGTCCATGGAGGTTATGATGAATTAATGGAGGTGAGTGAAGGTTTAGATAGAAGCATTTTCGGAACTCAGGATATGAAACCTGTTGTGAGGTTTGAGATGGATGGGGGGAGGAAGTTTGTTTGGGCTGAACAGGGCTATGAAAGTGAGGAGAGAGAAATTCAACTTGAAGGCGATTATAACTTAGATAACATTGCTGCGGCGATTACTATTGGGAGATATTTCGGAGTAGGGCGAGAAGATGTGGGTGAAGCTGTCTCAGAGTATGTTCCATCGAACAATAGATCACAGGTGGTGAAAACTAGGAGTAATGAAATTCTGCTAGATGCATATAACGCTAATCCCTCTAGCATGGAGAAGGCTCTTGAGTCATTCGCTAAAAACAACAAAGGTGATAGACTTGTTATTCTAGGAGAAATGAGGGAGCTTGGAGATTTTTCTTCCGAGTCTCACAAGAGAGTGGTGGCACTTTGTACTGAACTCGGATTAGATGGGTTTTTTGTGGGGGTGGAATTTTGTAAGGTGAAGGAATTTGTGGATGGGGCTGGAAGATTTTATGAGGAAGTGGAGAGTTTGGCCTTAGAAATAGAAGAGAATAAGGTTGTGGGGAAAAATATATTGCTAAAAGGGAGTAGAGGAATGGCGATGGAGCGCCTTCTACCGCATCTGTAAACTTATCTTTACGAAATGGATCTGATTGAAGAATTAAAATGGAGGGGGATGTTACACGACATCATGCCCGGACTAGAGGAGCAACTTGCTAAGGAAAGTACCGCTGGATATGTGGGATTCGACCCTACTGCTGACTCACTCCACATAGGAAACCTTGTACCTGTGATGCTTCTGTTACACTGGCAAAGAGCTGGACATAAGCCGATGGTTCTTGTTGGTGGAGCAACTGGTATGGTGGGAGATCCAAGTGGCAAAACCAAAGAGAGGCAGCTACTGGACTTGGATGTAATGCAGCATAATCTCAATAGCCAGAAAAATCAGCTTCAGAAATTTCTTGACTTTGAAGGGGAGAATGCTGCACGTGTAGTAAATAATTTTGATTGGTTTAAAGAAATTAACTTCCTTGACTTCATCCGTGATATAGGAAAGCACATCACTGTGAACTACATGATGTCTAAGGACAGTGTGAAAAATCGCTTAGAGGAAGGTATGAGTTTCACCGAATTCACTTATCAACTGGTACAAGGATATGATTTTTATCATCTTTGGAAAAATGAGAATTGTAAAGTCCAAATGGGTGGTTCAGACCAATGGGGCAATATCTTAACTGGCACCGAGCTTATCCGTAAAAAAGGATCAGGGCAAGCTTTTGCTTTGACAGCTCCGCTCATAACAAAGGCAGATGGAAGTAAGTTTGGGAAGAGTGAGGGAGGCAATATTTGGATTGATAAAAAACGCACCTCTGCATATAAATTCTACCAATACTGGATGAATGTAGCTGACGAAGATGCAGGTAAACTAATTAGAATCTTCACTCTTAAAGGCAAGGAAGAGATAGAGTCTCTTGAAGCTGCCCATGCTGAAAATCCTCGAGCAAGAATTATTCAAATAGCCCTAGCCGAGGATATTACCACAAGAGTCCATTCAGAGGAAGATCTTAAAACAGCTATCGCCGCTTCCAGAATTCTATTCGGAAAGAGCGCTAAATCTGACTTAGAAAATCTCCCAGAAGCTGAATTCCTATCTGTCTTTGAAGGTGTAGATAAAGCAACTATTTCGCCTGATATTATTGATTCTGGGGTAGGGATTATCGATCTCCTAAGCGAGTACACAGGTTTCTTATCATCTAAAGGCGAAGCTAGAAGAGCTCTCAAGGAAAATAGCATTCGTTTAAATAAGGACTTAGTAGATGATAATAAATCCATCAATCGAAGTGATTTATTAAACGGTAAACACTTGTTATTGCAGCGAGGGAAGAAAAACTACTTCCTCGTTTCTGTAGGGTAGTATTTAATATCCTAAACTGAAAGTAGGTTACACCCTCTTACTTCAGAATGATCAAAGCGACCTATAACTTCAAATTCGTGGCTATCTTCACTCTTAATACTCCCCAGATCGGATGTAGAGATAAAGGCGCAACTATCAATATTCGCTAGATCCACAATTTGTACTCTTCCTGTACGACCGGGTTTAAGTATCGACCCTGGGTCTGACGGGTCCCTAACGACCACTCGCATCCAAGAAGGAGGTATAAAGTAACGACCATCTAGAGAGTATGCCTGAGAAAGAAGCTCTGTCATTCCATATTCACTAATGATTTTAGAATTAGGGAGAACCTTGCGAATGCGAGAATGAACTTCACTCCTAATGGGTTCCCTCCCATGCCCCTTCATACCTCCTGTTTCAACTATCGTGAGTTGTGCTTCTAGGACTGCGCGGGGAAGATTTGAGGCGTTATCCGATTCTAAAAGATTTAAAAGAGCATGTGTAACTCCTATAATAGTAACCTCATCACCTTTTGAAATAGAGTGAGTAAGGTCATCTATTAAAGCTTCGGTATTGTTAAGGTAGAAGCGCTCTGGCTGGTTAGACGCTTTCATGAATGACCTTGACATCTCAACAAGTGATGCGTTCTTTCTCTCAATGTATCCTGGTAGCAAAGCGAACAACGTCAGATTGTTGACTGGACTTACTAAGGATGAATAAATTCTACTTGACACTTCATTATACCAATCTACTGTGCGCACTCTGTGTTCCGATCTTTTACCTGAATTTGTAGTTCCTGAGCTTTTATAAATTATTTCAGGCGAAAACTCACCCGTAGTAACATTGTGATCTCTAAATGCTTCAACTGGAAGAAATGGAATGTCTTTAAAATCAGAAATTGAAGCTGGATTGATTTTTAATAAATCAACAAACGTCTTATAAATTGTATTATACTCAGCTTGAAATCTAAACGTTTTAATTGCTAGCTTCTCGAAGCTAGAATCTTTCAAAACATGCATATTCCTTAATTTAGAAATTAATTCACTACGTGTTTTTATGAAATTATCTTCGATTAACATTTAGCTAAGTTCGGAAGTGGTAGCTTCGTATCAATGAAAAAGTTTAAAAATAGCTCCATAGTCTTATTTATCAGTTTAGTTTACACAAGTTGTCTCCCCGAGCCAAACTATCCTATCGAACCTGCAATTAAATTTCTCGCTTTTGACATATCTGAAGATAATAGCGCCGTTCTATCGATTGAGTTTACCGACGGTGATGGAAATTTAGGCTTAAACTCATCAGACATACTCCCTCCATTTTGTAGCACTTGTGAGCACCATTTTAATCTTATGTGCGAATACGACGAACTAAGAGATGGTGAATGGACACATATACCACTTATCCCAGCTCAAGGACAAGTACCATTTTACTATAGAGTTCCAAGAGTAAATCCGGCAGGTTCTAATCAAGCGCTAAAAGGCGTTATTGAAATCGCTATGAATACTTGGAGTCTTCAATCTGTATATGACACTCTAAGGTTTCGAATAACTTTAGAAGATAGGGACCTTAACCTCTCAAATGAGGAAACCACATTTATGATTCTAAAATAGACAATGTCTAAATTTATTCAATATTTGAACAAATAAAAAGGCACTCCTTTCGGAGTGCCTTTTCTAGATATTATAGATATAAATTAATCCTTATATCAATAGACTTGATATTACTCACAAATAGCACCGAATGCCCCAAGGAAAATTAGAAGGTCACCTGTAGTAACCGTTCCATCTCCATTTAAGTCAGAAGGACATGGGTTAACGCCGCCATTGAAAGTACAAGTACCATCATCAAAGGATGCACCATTTGTGAAGTTCTCTGCATCTGGGTATGTACAACCATAGCAGTCGTATGTACAAGTTGCATTATCTGCTAAAAAAGCAGTCGCATTGTAATTACAAGCTGTAGCATCATTACATCCAAATGCCGATGAGTTAGCCGCTCCAGGTGTTCCTCCATCAACCCAAGAGGCTTGCCAGTTAGAACCAAGATCATTATCCATTCCAAGCGTACCAGCAGAGTATGCAGCAAGAACTTCTGGTATATACTCTAAAGTAGCGCCGCCTCCGTTAGGATCTCCTATTAATGTCGATCCTAAAATACTGAATCCTGATCCAGGCCAAAGACCCGATGAAGCATATGTAACAGCATCTACAACATTACCCCAAGCATCTTCAAGTGATACTGCTTCACCACCATTGGAGAAGTTTCCAAGCTCCAATTCGAAGACTTGGTATCCATTTCCAGAATAGTTAAGTGTTCCACCACCGCCTGCTACAGTAACAATTACAAACTCTCCTGCAGCTAAAGAAGTACCTGCAGGGAAAATTAATCCTAATTGAGGTGCACCAGAAGCTGAGTTTACAAAGTGATACCCACTTAAATCTGCTGCAAGATCTCCATAGTTATATAACTCACAGAATTCCCAATCGAAATCATCACCTTGATCAGAACTTGGATTATAATGTATCTCATTAATTAAAATTGCAGGTAAAGTGTAATAACAAGTTGTGTTATCTGGATCCGTTACGTTAGCATTATAGTTTAACGCTAATGGATCATCGCAACCAGCAATCACACAAGAACCATCTTCTACAGTAGCATCAGGATTGTAGTTATCTGCCTCAGGGTTCATACAACCTGGGGTTGAAGAACAAGACCCGTCATCTTCAGCGGCTAATGGGTCGAAATTAGGAAATGATGAATCCATACATCCAAGACGTACAACATCTGAAGTATCACGTGGAACTAGTTTCCATGCTCCGTATGAGTAAAAGTTCGGTGCTGTCACTCTATATGTTGCTCCAAGAGCTACAACCGGTACCATAACACCACCCACATCAACACTATCGTTTACGGCATTGTAACCCAAGTTAGCAACCTTAGCGTTACCAGAACCGTCGTCTAGTAGCCAATCACCGTAACCAGCATTTTCGTTAGAAACTGGAGCGAGAAGTTGAGTTAGTACACTCTCCCACTGCTCATCATTCATAGCACCTGTAGTAAGTAATTCAGCAGCAGGTAGTACGTTGCCTGAAGAAATAATGGTGGCAGCAGCGCCAGCGATTTGGCGTAAGCCGTAAACCTCAGATACAGATCCTGCAACATCCACTAAATCTCCTGTCACTACTCCTGTACCAATACACCATATAGCTGAAAACGCTCCCGTTCCATTTTGAATAACATAAGAAGCATTTCCTGCTAAAGAACTTGATGCATCGTAAACACCAGTTACAATTCCACCTGTGACAACTTGTCCACTAAAGTTTCCATTGTGGATATCCTGTACAGTTAATGTAGGAATAAAGATACATGATCCATCATCTGTAATGGCTGAAGGGTCGTAGTTAGAAGCTGCTGGATCCATACATCCGCTTGTATCAACAGCACACCCACTAGTGAATACGTGTGAACCTATGTTTGTCCAATCATCTATGCCATTAACGATCCACTCTCCATCAAATTCGTTAGTACCAGCAGAAGCTAACCACATTCCCATGTTACCCGCGTTTACGTCGGGCTTACGTACTAAAGTGTGATTTTGAGTAGCATCCAAAATTCCTGAAACAATAAATCCAGCCCCAGGATCAGGACCGATGTCTCCGATTAAGTCAATCATAACAGTATCTGCACCTACAATCTCAACTAATCCCCAAGTATCATCACCGTTAGACATGTAAGTGTATGTCATATCTGCAACAGCAAGTATTATAGGATCCGAAGATCCGTGAGCTATAATGAATGTACTGTTAGGAGCAACTGTTGCTCCAGCAGGGAAATTAAATGTCCAGTAGTCAAATTGATCTGTAAGATACACAGCTGACGGATTATCACATCCATTGTTACAATTAGCCATTGTGTATTGGTCTAAGTAAATAGTTGAAGAAGTAGGGTTATATAGTTCAATGTACTTGTTATTTGAAGAGCCTTCAGCAACCTCAGATACGAAAAGAGTACAAGATGCTCCAGTGAAAATACAAGACCCATCATCTAAAGATGCAGAAGAGTTATAGTTATCTGCATTTGTTCCTGTACAACCATATAGAAGAACATCGTTAACGTCGCGAGGCTGAATTTTAAAATCACCGTATGAGAATTCTAGAGCTCCAGTAACCTGAATCATTGCACCTATTGTTACAAGACCGGCTCCTATAGCATCGTAACCACGATCATCAGCACGAACAGGTCCAGAAGTGTCATCTAATGACCACTCTCCAAATCCAAGAGCATCGTTATTTACAGTTCCAGTTGTTTGGACTAATACACCTTCCCACTGCTCAGCAATTACATCAGCAGTAGCAAGGACTTCAGCTGCTGGAAGTGCATTTCCTTGGCTTAGGATAGTGACTGAAGGCGAAGTGAGTTGTGTAAGATCATAACTCTCACCAACAGTTGCTGTTACTTCAACAGCATCTCCAACTTGTAGAGCTACGTCTGAACCGTTAACCCAAATACCAGAATAAGCACCTGACCCATCCTGGATAGTTGCGAGAGATCCGTAAACACCAGTTACGACTCCTGAAGTCAAAACGGCTACACCCTCAAAAGCACCAGTTTCTTGGCCTAATTGAATATCTGCGATTAAAGTATATGGAGAAGCTTCACAAGATCCATCATCGAAATCAGCCGCTGCATTATAGTTTGGAGCTGCAACATCCATACAACCACCAATACCTACGGTAATAGATCCAACCATACCAAGAGCAGCATGAGTTCCTACTGAACAATCATAAGAGTATACTCCTGGAATAGTAAAAGTGTGAGAACCTATACATACTCCAGCAGGGTCACCAACTACACTTGAAAAACCAAATGATTCTGGATTACCAAAAGATACTCCAGTCTGAGTATCAATATCACCATTCGCATTATGAGTACCACCATTGTTGACCCAAAACACAAGTGAACCTACATCAACTGTTAAGTCAGCAGGCACGAATGCGAAACTAGAAGCTGTAACTTCTATACCATCAAGATTACATGCATTTGCAAATGAGCAAGACCCATCATCTTCTGTAGCAGTAGCGTCATAGTTAGTAGCATTTGGGTTCATGCAACCTAAAACAACCGGACCACAAGAGCCTGTAAAACCATGAACCCCTAGATCTGTCCATGTATCAACAGGAAATACTATCCACTCAGAAGATGCTTCATCTGTTCCTGCAGATAATGCCCAATCAGGATTTCCTTGTATCACTGTAGATTTACGAACCAATACATGATCTTGAGTGGCATTTGTAGTTCCGGCAACAGCCCACCCAGTCCCTGGATCTGCATAGTCTATGTCAGTTATATTTTGACCTATTACATCAATGACAACAAAGTCAGTCTCTATACCCTGAACAAGTGCGTAGCCATCATCACCATTAGATAAATAAGTGTGATTTTGATTGGCTAAGGCGAGGATAGAAGGATCGGCTGATCCATGAGATACAATGTAAACACCTCCAGCTGGGACTACAGCTCCCGCTGTAAATGTGTTCCAGTATTCAAGTACACCTGGTATAGTTGGCGCATTGCTCACACTTGGATAAGCGTATCCGTCTAAAGAAATATCTGCGCTTGTGGGATTAAAAATCTCCAGATATTTGTTGTTAGAAGTTCCTTCAGCATACTCAGAGAAGAACAGGTCACACTGGGCTTGTGTGTTTGTGAGCGAGAAAAGAATAGCAGCAAAAAAGAGGAAAATAACGCGTTTCATAATAGTTAATTGATTGTTTTGATAGTATGCAATTTACCTAAAACGAGGTGATTATTATTAGTTTTGTCTAACAAAATGATGTGTTAATCTGAATATAAAGTGATTTAG
>Ga0233433_10004297_pt1 | contig 11061 bp, 14 predicted proteins | sample SI_122_August201_5_FD_179868 | JGI IMG/M metagenome (GOLD analysis project Ga0233433, IMG submission 179868) | Seawater microbial communities from Saanich Inlet, British Columbia, Canada - SI_122_August2016_100_MG | ecosystem: Environmental > Aquatic > Marine > Inlet | place: Canada: British... | reverse complement strand
CCCTGCTCCGGCAGGGGTTTTTCTTTTATTATGAAATGGACTATTACCACATTACTAAGAGATGGAGTAAAGGGTACAGAAGAAGAAGTTGTTTATAAAGCTCTATTACATTTAGGTTATGATGAAATAATTTCTATGAAGATGGGACAATCATTTTATATTACATTGAATGATGAAACAACAAAAGAAGAACAGATGGAAAAGATTAAAGAGATGTGTAAGAAAACATTAGTTAATACTATTTTATACGATTTTAAAGTGGAGCTTTATAATGAATAAACCTTTTCCAAGACTGATTGGATTTGCTGGTAAGGCAAGAAGTGGTAAAGATACTGCTGGTGCATACTTAGTAGATAACTATAACTTTTTACGTTATTCTTTTGCACAACCTTTGAAGGATGCAACAAAGATAATGTTTGGACTTACAGATGAGCAAATCAAAGACAAAGAAAGGGCTGCAGAGCCTTGGGGTATGTCACCGAGAGATTTATATCAACGGGTAGGAACTGATATTGCTCGTAACATTGATGTTAATGTATGGGTGAAGGGTGCTGATATGTTTGTGAAAAAAAATCCTGAGCGTTCAGTTGTTGTTACTGATGTACGTTTTTCTAATGAAGCATTCTGGATTAGAAGTCAAGGTGGGCTTGTTGTATTTCTTCATAGTGATACAAGAGGTATCTTTGAGGGTGGTGGCCATTTAAGTGAGAATGGTTTAGAAGGTTCTGATGTAGATATTGTTTTACAGAACGATGGAACTATTGAAGCACTCTATGCAAAACTTGAAGAACTGAAAAAAAAAGAGGTCACTGTATGACTGATAATTGGGTAAAGATTTCTATATTTGTAGTAACACTTGTATGTCTTGGTGTTGTAATTTATGAGATAGCAGAGATTATTAGAATTGCTGTATAGGGAGAGATGTTGAATCTTATAAATAGTGGTATCAGATAGAAACGGGGCAACGAACCCCGTATCTATCCTAGTCAACACTATTCTTATAAGGAGAAATCATGTCAACTACCCCTATTTATACAACTCTACATAAACATCATATAATTCCGACACATGCAGGTGGCTCAGACGATCCATCAAATCTCGTTGAACTTACAATAGAAGAACACGCTAATGCCCATAAGAGGTTATTTTTCATATATGGTCACTGGCAGGACGAACTTGCATATAAAGGATTGAGTGGTATGATTGGGCATGATGAGTGTATTAGGATTGCACAGTATCATGGTTCTAGGAAGGGTAGTCTGGGTATGAAGAAGACTATTGCTAACATGTCCAAAAAAGAAAGACAAGAGAAATTTACCAATAGTCATTCAGGAAAATCTGAGAATATTTGGACAAAAGAACAATATGATGAATATTGGACTCCTGAAAGAAGAAAAGAGCGTTCGGAAAAGGTAAGTGGACATAAGAATCCATCGAAAGGGACTATATGGCACCGCCATAAAGAAACTGGGGAACGTAAGAAATTCAAAAAAAACGAGATAATTCCAGCAGAATGGATTACCTCAAGTGAATATAAAGAATACTATAGAAAAATGAATAGTAATAAGAATCACAATGCATATGGGATGCATTGGTATACTGACGGAAATAAAAATTATTTGTTGTTTCCCGAAGATATTGAAATAGATGAATTATCATTAAAACGTGGGAGAATAGTAAAGAAGAAAATTGCTGTATAACTGATATAGATGAAACTTGAAAGACCGGAGGGGCAGTACCTCCGCACCTCCACCAAATTAGTCTTTCCCACAACAAAAATTCGGGGGTGAATCTAGATTCGATTTCAGGATGGATTGTATATTGGCAGCACGGAGTTGGTCTATGGCTTCGTTATCAATAGACCAAATGTTAAATGCTAACGATTATTCGTATGCAATTGCTGCGTAGTTAAGTAGCTAGGGTTTTGGTAGTTTTCCTCGTAACAGAATAAACTACCGCCTATTAGCGGGAGTAACTCAATGGTAGAGTACCAGCTTGCCAAGTTGGATGTTGAGGGTTCGAGCCCCTTCTCCCGCTCCAAACAGGGAAAACTTCTTCCTTGTATTACCAAGACCATTATGATATAATGGTTATACTAATGTGATGAAAGTTCATCACAAATTTGATGTTTAATTTATAGGAGATTTATTTATGCGTAAGATGTTAGGAACACCAAAAGTAGGAATGAAGAATGCTCGTAAAATCACCCGTGTTGAATCAGAGATTACTGGTTTGCCTCGTTGGGTAGAGATTTACACTTCACCTGCTACTGGACAAACTGCTTTCAAAGATTGTCAACTTGCAGGTGGAGCAAAGGATGTCTTTGCTTGTCGTAAAGCACTGAATTCCCATTGGGGTGTTTAGTCTTTAATTCTCCAAGAGGGATGGGCAACCATCCCTCTTTTTTATTATGAAAACATTTATACTATTATTTTCACTTCTAATCCTTAGTGGATTTACGAAAGTTTCTAATGAAGAAATTACTTGCATGGCTAAGAATATTTATTATGAAGCTAGAGATCAAACTACTAAGGGTCAGATTGCTGTTGCACTTGTAACTATAAATAGAGTGAAGAGTAGAAGGTTTCCAAACTCTATTTGTAAAGTAGTAAAACAAGCCAACTACAAAAATGGAAAAGTAGTAAAACACAAATGTCACTTTTCATGGTTTTGTGATGGACTATCTGATATACCTAAAGATAGAATTGCATGGAAAGTTTCAAAGGTAATAGCAAGAGCAATGTTACAACAGCCTGGAGTACATATTAAAAACTTCGGTGAACGATGGGAAGTTAATGATTTTCTACATGGTGCTACTCATTATCATAGAAATGATGTTGACCCATACTGGAATCGTAATATGTTAAAAGTAGCAACAATAGGGGATCATGTTTTTTACATTGATCCTTATAGATAACATTTAACAATGGGGGATAAAATGTCTGAAAAGGAAAAAAAGGGCCCCGCAACTCCAGAAGAAAAAGGTGTATACCTTTTCATGGAAGAGGTAACTCAAGAAACTTGTAAAGAACTTATCTCTTTTATTCTTACTAAGAGTTTCCAAAGGCCTAGACCTAAGTGTTTGCAGATAATAATTAATTCTCCCGGCGGAGACTTGAATGCTGCGTTTGCTGTAATTGATGTTATGAATGGTTGTCCGTTTCCCGTTCATACAGTTGGGTTGGGACAAATCGCATCAGCAGGTTTTATGATGTTTATCAATGGTGCTAAGGGTCATAGACTATTGACTCCCAATACTTCTATTATGTCTCATCAATGGAGTTGGGGTGCATGGGGTAAGGAACATGAACTTATGGCTCAATCAAAAGAATTTGAACTAACTTCACAAAGGATGATGAACCATTACAAAAAGTGTACTGGTATGTCTGAAAAGAAAATCAGGGAGTATTTGTTACCTGCGACTGATGTTTGGTTGTCTGCAAAGGAATCAAAGAAACTTGGTATTTGTGATAAGATTAAGGAGTTCAAATGAGTATAGATGTTAATACTACCATAGAAGAACTTGTTAGAGATAAGAAGATTTCATACATGGAAGCTATTATTATGTATGCTGATAATGTAGATGGTGAGATTGAAATGGTCGCAAAACTTCTAAATAGGTCTATCAAAGATAAACTTGAGGCAGAAGCTAACGACTTGAATATGATGAAGAAACAAGTTACAAAATTACCTTTGTGATGAATGTGATGATGTAAGAACAATGCCACGTTTAGGAGCAGTTCTTACATTCATAATGATACTACGAAATATAACGAAATAAGGAGTAATACATATGTCTAGTTTTAAAGATTTAAAGAATAACCGAATGAACAATTTGCAGTCATTAACAAAGCAAGTTGAGAAACTTGCAGAGAAACCATCTTATGAAGATGAACGCATTTGGAAGTGTGAAAGAGATAAAACTGGTAACGGTTATGCCGTTGTTCGTTTTCTCCCAGCACCTACAAATGAAGATGTGCCATGGGTTCGTTTATGGTCACATGGTTTCAAAGGGCCAGGTGGATGGTACATTGAGAATTCATTGACCACACCGCGATCTGATGCTCCTAGTGGAACTGATGACCCTGTATCAAAGGCAAATACTACTTTGTGGAATTCTGGTATTGAGTCTGATAAGAATATTGCGAGAGATCGAAAGCGTAAGCTAAGTTACTACTCCAATATCCTTATCCTTGAAGATTCAACAAATGCTCAGAATGAAGGTAAAGTATTTTTGTTTCGATATGGTAAGAAGATTTTCGAGAAAATCGAAAGTGTTATGAACCCAGAGTTTAAAGATGAAGAACCAATGAACCCGTTTGATTTCTGGTCTGGTGCTAACTTTAAACTCAAAATCCGTCAAGTGGAAGGTTATGCAAATTATGATAAGTCAGAGTTTGCTTCTCCATCTCCATTGTTTGACGGTGACGATGCTAAGCTAGAGGATGTTTGGAAACAACAGCATTCACTTCAAGGACTTCTTGCTCCAGAGAACTTTAAGAGTTATCAAGAGTTGGAAGCACGTTTCAATACTGTTACTGCTTCGGGAACGGGTAGTGATTACAATGAAACTATTGAGGAGAGTTCTGCTGATCCAGTTGCAAATGATGCAGCCGAATCAACATCTGAGGATACTTTAGAGTATTTTAAGAAACTAGCTGAGCAGTAGTAAATAGATATAGGGGGAGTATCGTTTGTTATATTGGTGATTCGCCAGTATTATGCTGGTATCAAAGACTCGCGACTAGATACCTTGTGAAACCGTTTCGGTGATACTCCCCCTTTATTTTATTCCTAGTTCTTTTTCTGTTAAAACTATAAATTCCCAATCCCTCTTTTCTGCATACTTCTTAGCAGCTTTCCACTTACATTGATTTCTTACATAGGCTTTCAGTGCATTTCTATACTTATTGGTGTTTCTCTTAGGTTTCTTTGGGGGTAGGCATTGACTATGAGGTTTAATCTCAATGATATACTTTTTGACTTGACCATTAGTTGATACTACTTTCACATAGAAATCGACTAAATATCGCCTAGTTTTCTTTTCTATTGGATTATAGTAGGGAATAACTATATTCTCTGAGCCCCATTCCAATACACTTGGACGAGCATCCAAATATTTCATGTATCTTAACTCCCAGCTGGAGCGATAGTGGCATTCATTGAGATCACCTACATATTTCTCCTTGTTTTTAACCTTATATTTTCCAACTCTAGGGAAATTTCTCATATATCTCTTATAAATACAGTATAGACTAATATTTATAACGGGAGTAAGAGATGGCAAAGGGAATAGGACAGTTTAAAGCACAAACACTGGCTAATTTTGCAAGTCCTAATTTGTTTCGTGTTGAGATTACTAGTAACAATCCACTTGGAACAAATTCTTCAATTCGAGAAAGATTATCACTTGTCTGTCATAATGCACAAATTCCTGGCCTAACAATGGTTGCAACAGATAAAGATTTAACTTACAGGTCAAATGTCAGACAGAAAACTTATGATGATATAACATTAGCTTTCCATTGTAACGATGATATGCTAGAACTTAAATATTTTCAAGATTGGATGGAAAATATGGTTGACCCGTCAACAAACCGTGTTGGGTTTTATAATAATTATATCGGAACTATTACATTACACAAATTAAGCAGGCAATTGAACAAAAATAATACAACTGATGAAAATGCAACAACATTAGTAACAGTAATAAATGAAGCTTATCCAAAAAGAATTGAACCTTTATCATTAGATTATTCTGGTACTGGTGTAATGTCATTAAGTGTAAATTTTTCTTATAGAAACTATTATCAAAAATGGGTATCATTAAAGGCAGCAGAATCACCAGAAATTAGGGGTGAACCAATTGCAGCTCGTTCTGTTGATACTGAAGCAAACAAAAGAAATCCAATGACTGAAATTTTAGACAAAACACAAAATTTTAAATTTAGGGGTGACACAGCTGGTAGTAATGATGAATTTGAAAGTAGTGAATAAATAATTAATAACAATATCATTTTATATTAAGGAGTTAATGAAATGGGATTACCAAAAATTGCAGTACCAGAGTATAGTTTAATTTTACCATCAACAAGTGAAGAAATAAAATACAGACCTTTCTTGGTTAAGGAAGAAAAGATTCTCCTTATAGCTATGGAGAGTGAAGATGAAAAACAGATAGCAGATGCTACAAAGACAGTTATTAAAAATTGTATTTTTGGTGATGTTGATGTTGAAACACTACCTATCTTTGATATTGAGTATATCTTTCTATGGTTGAGAGGTAGATCAAAAGGTGAAGAGATAGAGTTAAAATATAATTGTCCTACCTGTAAAGGTGAGATACCAGTATTTTTTAACATTGAAGATGTAAATGTTCATAAGAATGATGGTCACACAAACAAGATACAAATAACAGATGAACTTGGTATATGTTTAAAATATCCTGATATGAAACTACAGGAAAAGATAAACAGTATTGATAGTGAACAAGAAATTGAAGTAATATTTAAAACTATTTTACTATCTATTGATTATCTCTATGATAATGAAAAAACATATCCAGCTAAAGATCATACTGCAGCTGAGATGGAAGAGTTTTTAGAATCTTTATCTGATGACCAGTTTCAAAAGATTTCTAAGTTTTTTGAAACAATGCCAAAACTAAAACATGAAGTAAAATTAGAATGTAAGAATAAAGTAAAGGGTGAAGGTAAGAAAAAGGATAAGGAATGTGGATATAAAGAGGATATGACCTTGGAGGGTCTACAATCTTTTTTCGCATAATCCTCTGTGATAATTCATTATCTAATATGCTTAATACTAATTTCTCAATGATGCAACATCATAAGTATTCTCTTTCCGATATAGAGAATATGATACCTTGGGAAAAAGATATTTATGTAGCATTATTAGTTAAGTTCATTGCAGAGGAAAATGAACGTATTAAAAGACAACAAAACCAATAAAGGGATAGAGTATGTTGCAGTTATCAGAAAAAACATTTTCATCTTTAACCAAATCTATAGATGGTATTTCGTCAGGCGTCACCGGATTGTTGAAAGGACAGACGTTCTTAATGAAGAAAAGTGCAACAGATATATGGGAAATGGAACCTAAAAAACTCCATATCACTATAAATGATCCTATAACTGTTAATGCTCCTAAGTTGATAACTGATGGTAAAGGCAAAGATGAAGGAAAACCAAATAAATCATTTATAAGTGATATCAAAGATGCACTCGGTATGAAACCAAAATCAGCTGAGGCAATGAGGGTAAAGGCAGAAGAAAAACAGAAAAAGGCTGATGCAAGAGCAAAAAAACGACATGATGCAATGGCTGGTTGGTTTAAAGATATGGGAAAATCTTTAAAGAAAGGTTTGACTGATAACCCAATAGTTAATTTTATCAAAGACCATTGGGGTAAAATTATGATTGGTGCAATGATGTTGTTCTTAAAACCAGAACAATGGAAAAATATATGGGAAGGAATTAAAGCTGTTGCGAATTGGGCAATGACTGACGGGGTTAAATTATTAAAAGGTATATTGGATGTATTAAAAGTATGGGTTCCTAAGATTGCAGGATGGATTGGTGATTTAATTGATAATATTTTTGGTAAGAGGGATAAAGATGCAGACGGTAACGAGATTGGTAATAGAAAGGGTGGTCTTTTTGGTGAAGGTGAAACTGGGCCCTTAGGAATCATAAAAGGTGTTTTATCAGGACTAGCACTTCTTTCAGGAGCCTTACTATTATTCGGCCCAGCTGGTGCCGCAGGTTTAGCAATTACTGCAATGATAGGTTCGGTTAAATTTCTTAGCAAAACTGTTGGTAATACAGCGGGTGCATTATTAGATAAACAAAATGCAGATAGAGCGAGAAATGTAAATAAAAAAACCGACCACGGCAAAGATGTAAGAAATAAAAGAACACAAAAGATAAAAGAAACAAGAGCAGCAAATAAAGCAAAGTTTGGAGATGCAAGAGGCAAACAAGGTTTAGGTAGTAAATTAGGAAAAGCATCAAAAGTTATTGGAAGTAAAATTGGTAGTATGATGCCGTCAAGAGCACCAACTGTTCCAACCCCGACACCTGCTGGCGGTGGGGGAGCGGGTGGACTTGCATCTAAGGCTGGTAAGTGGGCATCCAAATTTCCAAAACTTGCAAAGGGAATGAAAGTCTTATCCAAAGTACCTCATGTTGGTAAAGTTATAGCTGTAGGTACAGTTGCAACCATGTTAGCAAGGGGTGCTTCTGGAAAAGAAATTGCACCAGTATTAGGAGGTATATTAGGTGGTGTTGGTGGTGCTGTACTTGGTGGAATTGGTGGAGCACTGATCGGTGGGCCGTTTGCACCTGTCACTGGACTTCTTGGATCAGTTGGCGGTGGTCTTTTTGGTGGTATTATTGGTGAAGGACTTGCGGAATGGTTACTTGGGATGAAAATTACAGCAATGCCATTTGATTGGATGAATGATATTTTTAATGGTAAATCAGCACCAGAAGAAGGTGAGACACCAAAAGCACCAGCTGGTGATACTGGTGGTACATCACAGCCAATGACAAAAAATCAATTTCTTCAATCTGAAAAATACAAAGGTGAAATGCGTGGTGCAGATGGTGTAGTTGCAGGTGAAAGTACAGCTGGAAAACAGATGGCATATGAAGAATATCTGAAAGAAGAGAAACAAGCACCAGTAGTTAAGAAAGTTGCTAAAATTCTTGATAAAAAATTAAAACGGCCGAGAAGCAAAGAAACGATAGCGGGGATAAATAAACAAATTGACAATGATCCTAATGGCGAAATGATATTAAAAGAATTATCTACAAGAAGTTTAAGAAGATTGGGCAGGAAAGAACAAATAGCGCAAAACAGAGCAGAAAGAAAAGCTAAAAGAGCTGCAAGAACACCAGAACAGGTCGCAGCTGATGAAAAGTATATGAGGGAGCATTCTGGTTCAAATGCGAGTGATGATTTTGCAGGAGCTCCATCACCAATGGTTTCCCCAACAATGAAAGCAGATACATTGAATCAAGTTCAAGGTGAAAATGCAGAATTGAGCTCAGGAACAAATGCAATCGTAGCACCTACTACGATTAACAATATTACTAACAACTATGGTAGTGGTGGTGAAGGTGGTACAGCTATATATGGAGTACCAACAGCACAAAAAGGCACAAAAGTTAAACACAGTAATATAAGATAATCCAATGGCTGAAGAAAGAAAGTCTTTAAAGAAAGCTGGAGTAGAAGAAAAGAAGATTTTTAAATCTCTTGCAAAATTACAAAAATACCCAAGAGTCAGAGAAATCTTCAAAGAGGCTGCCCGTCTTTTTAGGAGTGGAAAACTAAAAAACATTAAACAGATTTCTAAAAACAGAAATTTGAATAAGATGCTTGCTGATCTTCCCCGTGAAGATAGGAAGATGTATAAGAAGCATTTAGAAAAGCTAGGATTCCCATCTCTTGAAGAAACTATAACGAAAATACAAAAAACAAGAACTGCAATCAGGTTAGCAGGAGAAAAGAAAGATAAGATAAAACAAGTAAAGGACAGATTCAGTGACCAAATAGAGGAAATGACAGAAAAAAAGAATCCTATATTAAAGACATTAAACAAGCATATAAAGTATTTAGGTGAAGAATCATTCTTCCAGAAAGCCCATCTTGCTGCAAAACAAAGAAGTATCATAGAAAGAAGTGAAACATCTATTGATTTTTATAGAGAGTATGCAATAGAATATGGTACAAGTTTTAATTTTAGAGACATGATTCGTGAAGGTGGAAAGAGAAAAAGTAATTTTTTACTAGGAAGAATGTATTTCTATAAATATAAACCTGACCCAATTGAGACACAATTTGATTTATACCCTTTGATTTTTATTTTAAAGAAATCATCAGATCACTTTGAAGGAATTAATTTTCATTATATGAGTCCAAAAGCAAGAGCTATGTTAATTGAGAATATATTTCTTTATTTGAATAAATTAGATTATACTGCAAATCAAAAAATTCTATTCAATTCTTTTATTAAGATAATAAGAAATAATAGAAAGTTTCGGTATGCTAAACATTGTTATAGACAATATAAGTACAGTAGTATTGATTCAAGAATAATAGAAGTTCATCCTTTAGATTGGGAAATAGCTATGATGGTTGAGACTGAAAGATTTTATTCTAATACTAATCGTAGAATTAGAAGTAGAAATGTCTGGAAAAGGACGGATATAAATGTAAGAGGGGGACAGTAAATGCCAAAGATAGATAAACAACTAGATGACTTTGATACAGGTAGTCTTCATTATCCAGATGATTTGGGCGTTGGATTCACACATCCTGATTGTGTGAAATTTACTATTGGTTCAAATCCAGGCGTTAGTTTAGCAGGAGTAACGAAAGTATTTAAGGCCAAATTGGGTGCTTCAAAAGCTGCAATTGGAAAATCTATAGATGATTCAATAAAAAAATTAGAAACTCAACGTAATGCATTAGGTGATAAACCTGCTAAAGAATTATTAGAGGATTTGAATAGTAAAATAAACCAAGCAAAAAAAGGAAGGGATGCATTTAACAAACGAGAAGGTTTTAATGCTGAAGACTATATAGGAATATTTAAAGACCTTGGTAATACATTAGGTGACGCTCAAGATGCTGCCAGAAAAGCAGACGAAAAAAATATATTTACTTATAAGAATTCTATATACCTACCAATGCCAGAAAATCTTGTATATAATGAACCAATAGATTGGCAAGGAACAGATTTAGGTGCAATGAAAAGTGGGATTGATGCTTTAATGGGAAGAAAAACACCCGATGATGCTCTTGGTGGTGCCGCATTATCACAAGCAGGAAATGCGTTAGCAGGTGGTGCTGGTTCGATAGTAAGTAAATTATTAGGTGGTGGACTTTTGGGTGGTGCAGTTCTTGGTGCTCTTGGTGGTGGTGATGCATTAGGTAGTGCGATTGAATCAAATCTTAGAATAAGATCAAATCCTTTTAAAGAACAAACATTTCAAGGTGTAGGTTTTCGACCATTTGAATTTTCATTCGTATTTA
>Ga0233433_10004283_pt1 | contig 11080 bp, 8 predicted proteins | sample SI_122_August201_5_FD_179868 | JGI IMG/M metagenome (GOLD analysis project Ga0233433, IMG submission 179868) | Seawater microbial communities from Saanich Inlet, British Columbia, Canada - SI_122_August2016_100_MG | ecosystem: Environmental > Aquatic > Marine > Inlet | place: Canada: British... | reverse complement strand
GGTGGTATTGCCGTGGAGGGGCGTGCTGCAAGCGGTTGCCGCGATTGTTGTGTGGACGCATGCGTGTCTCGGGCTGCACACTTGGTTGCGGCTGAAGCCTTGGTATTTGCGCACCCAAGCGATCTCCTCAGGTATTGCCGTTGCGCTCCCGACCTTGGCATTGGCGGGTTATGTCGCCATCGGCAACGAAGTTCGCGATCGGGCTGCGGTGTTCGGCTGGACGGCGCAAATGTTCGACAAGGCGGGCTATGAGACCTGGATGGCGAAATTCGTCGGCGATTTTGAAGCCCGTATGCAGATTGGCGTCTTGATTGTTCTGACTTCTGTGGCGGTGGCTCGGGTAGTCCGTGCTGGGATGCACCGGATCAAAAAGAAATCGAAACTTTATTACTCACCCGGCAACAAAATTGTCGAATTGATGCCCGACGCGACGCTATTGGAATCAATCCGCGGCGCGGCCATTCCCCATGCTTCGGTCTGTGGTGGGCGTGGGCGTTGCTCGATGTGTCGGGTGCGCATCGGGCGCGGCCTCGACAGTTTGCCGGCGCCTAGTGAAAGTGAGAGTGCGGTGCTGACGCGGATTACCGAATCCCCTTCCGTGCGCCTGGCCTGTCAAATCCGCCCGACAGCCGACATTGAAGTCGCCGCCCTATTGCCGCCCGATATCACGCCAATCCAAGTCGCCGCGAGCACGGATTACCACCAGGGCCGGGAATTGACGGTGGCGTTTCTGTGCGTTGACTTGCGCGGTTCGACCCGGCTTTGCGAAGACCGGCTGCCTTTTGACGTGGTCTTCGTGCTCAACCAATTTTTTGCCGAACTGTCACGTGCATTGGAAGAAACAAATGGTCACTACGCGCAATTCAACGGCGACGGTCTGATGGCAATTTACGGTCTCAGCGGCGATCCCCGGGCCGGCGCGAAAGACGCGCTGCGGGGGGCGCAGGCCATGCTCAGGCGCATCGAGGGCTTGAATGCACGCCTTGAAGGCGAGCTTTCCGAAGGCTTGCGGATTGGCATCGGCATCCATATCGGCGAGGCTATTGTCGGTTCGATGGGGCCGCCGGAAACCCCATTGTGTCGGCGCTGGGCGACAACGTTAACATTGCGGCGCGCTTGGAATCCCAAACCAAGGAGTTTGGCGTCCCCTTGGTCGTCTCCGCCGCTGTTGCCGAATTCAGCGGTGCCGATCTTGCGCCATTCGCGCGCCACACCGTCGCCGTCAAAGGCCGCCAGCAAAGCATTGAGGTCTACGCCGTCGATAACCCTGGCGCGATCACGATCACCGATCAGACAGCGGCTGCTGAATAGATTAATTGTGATGCTTGCGGGGGCGCCGGAGAAGTTTTATCTTGCGCCGCACAATCGGATGGGGCGTAGCCAAGTGGTCTAAGGCACCGCTTTTTGGTAGCGGCATCCGGAGGTTCGAATCCTCCCGCCCCAGCCATTTTAAAAATCGCTCTAAACTGCAAGTTTAGGGCGTTTTTTATAGGTACTATGGTACGCAGAACCGCAGAAAACTGCGAAAAACCCAAAAACAACTTTTTTCCTTTCTTTGTTTCAATGGCTTACATGACACCTGCTAGAGACAAAAGTTACCCAAAAACTGGCTGTTTAAGCCGTTTTGACTAATTATACCCCATACCATCCCGCATTTCTATGTGGCGGGCCGCCTTTATTGGTTCACGAATTCCTACAATTAACGCCGGGCTGCCAGTGACTGGTATCGCAAGCCGACCGGGTCTAATTTCGTCACGCTAGCCTCATTTTCAAGGAAACCCCATTGTCCACCGCCAACCCGATCCGCGTTATTGCCATTGTGTGCCTGGCTCAGACTCTGGCCCAGATCGGCGCCTATGCGGTACCGGCGTTGTTGCCGAAATTTATCGATGAGTGGTCGCTGAGCAACACGGAGGCCGGCTGGATCGCGGGTATCTTTTATCTAGGATATGTTTGTGTCGTGCCCGTGTTGGTGTCGCTGACCGACCGCATTGATCCGAAACGCATCTATCTTTTAGGTGTTAACCTGATTACGGCAGCCGGGTTGGGCTATGCCTATTTCGCCGATGGGTTCTGGTCGGCGCTGTTTTTTCGCGGGCTCTGGGGAATCGGCTGGGCCGGCACCTATATGCCGGGGCTGAAGGCCTTGAGTGATTTCGTCGAAGGCCCGCATCAGTCGCGCGCCGTCACCGCGCACGTCGCCAGCGTCGGTTTAAGCGGCTCGGCGTCATTCGTGATTGCCGGCACCATTGCAGAAACCTACGGCTGGCGTTGGGGCGTCGGCTTTGCCGGTATCGGCGCGGCCTTGGCCTTTGTCTTGATGGCTCTATTCCTGCCTGCCCGAAAGCCGCAGGCGATCGATAAGACAGGCCGCGCCTTGTTGGATTTCCGCCCGGTCTTGAAGAACCGCTCAGCCCTGGCCTATTCCATTGGCTACTGTGTGCACACGCTGGAAATGAGCGCACTCAGGAGCTGGGTTGTAACATTTCTGGCCTTCGTCGCCGTCTATCAAGGCACGGCATCCACAGGAATTGCCGGCTGGTTGACGCCGACAGTTGTGGGGACGGTTATGGGTTTGCTGGGCGTTTGGGCGAGCGTTTCCGGCAATGAGGTGTCGATGCGGTTCGGGCGCCGCCGGTTGATCTTGGCGGTGATGGCCCTGGGCGTTGCCTTGGCATCGGTCATTGGCTTTTCCGCCGGTGTCTCCTACACGCTGGCGACGGGGTTGGTGTTGGCCTATGCAGTGGTGATTTGGGCCGATTCGTCGTCGCTGACGGCGGGCGCTTCGGGCAGCGCGTTGCCCGGTCAGCGCGGCGCGACCTTGGCCGTCCACACAACACTGGGATATGCGGGTGGGTTCTTAGGGCCGTTGATCCTGGGCATGACCTTGGATTTCGTCGGCGGCGCCAGCCCCTATGGTTGGGGCATGGGGTTTGCGGCCATCGCTGTCGTCGTCCTCATCGGTCCGCTGGCCATGTGGATGTTGAAGCCAAAAGGATTGGAAGGCGACCGACCGGCCTGACGCGGGACTTCAGTCTTCGAAAAATTGCGTGAATTCCGAAACCGGCGCGCGCTCCGTTTCCAGGCCGTTCACATCGACGCTGTCATCGATGTAGCCGATCGACATGCCGCAAACGATGATTTCCGTCTCCGGGATCGGCAGGATGCGCCGCACCGGGCCGGGCACGTCGGCGAAAATTGCCTGCGCGCAGGTATGAAGACCGCGGGCCCGGGCGGCGACGGCAATGTTTTGTAGAAAAAATCCGTAATCCAGCCAACTGCCGACTTCCAACTCTTCATCGATAGAGAAGATCAAGCCCACCGGCGCGCCAAAAAAGTGGAAGTTCCGGTCGCGGAGCTGTTCCGCTTTTTCCATCTCGCCTTTTTTAATGCCGGCCAATCCGTACATATCCCAGCCGATTTTGCGCCGCCGGGCCTTGTAGACGGGCGGAAATTCATCGGGGTAATATTTCCAGTCGCGGGTGCCGATAGATTCCTGATCACCGTGCTTGGCCTCTAAAATGGCTTGGGTGAGAGCCTCTTTTTTGGCGCCGCGCGTCGCATATACCTTCCAAGGCTGCATGTTGGTGCCGCTGGGCGCGCGGCTGGCGACGGCCAAAAGATGTTCGAGCATCTCATGTGGCACCGGTTGGTCGGTGAAGCCGCGAACGGACCGCCGGCTGGTGATCGCCGCGTCCACGTACTCGGCGCCGGTCTCATCGCCGGTCTCATTGCCGGCGGTGTGATGCAGTGTCAAATCAGTGTCATTGAAGTCGAACATTCTTGGTCTCCGTTGTGAAATCAGAGGACGCCTTCGTCCTTCAGTTACAGGACGCCATCGTCCTTTAGTTTGGCTATTTCGTCGGCTGTCAGCCCAAGCTCATCGCCGAGAATTTCGTCGTTGTGTTGGCCTTTCCGCGCGCCCGCATGGCGGACCTCCGCCGGTGTTTCAGACATGAACGGGAAAGCGTTGGTCATTTTGAGGGTTCCCAGATCTTCGTCGGCAATCTCGACGATATCCCCGCGCGCTTGATACTGCGGATCTTCAAAGATTTGGTCGATGGAGTAGGCGGGTCCGATGGCGGCTTCAGCTTTCTCAAACTCATCAAGTACGACATTGAGGTCATGTCTACCAATCCAGCTCGATACGATGCCGTCGACCTCATCAATGTGTTCAACCCGGCTTTGCGGCGTTTGGAAGCGCGGGTCATTGGCGGCTTCGGCGCCGCCGCATAGTGTCAGCACGCGGGTCACGATGGCTGGTGAATTGGTCGAAATGGCAACCCAATGGCCGTCCTGGGTCTGGTACGTATTGCGCGGTGCGTTGTTTTTAGACCGATTACCCCAGCGCTTCTGAATGATACACAATTGATCGTACTGCAACGGCTGCGGGCCCATCACCTGAAACAACGGCTCGTAAATACTGAGATCAATGTATTGGCCTTTGCCGCTACCTTGCGCATCGCGATGATAGAGCGCGAACATGGTCGCAAAAGTGCCGTAGGCGGCGGCGATGCCGTCTGCTAAGCCGAAATTCGGCAATGTCGGCGGTCGATCAGGGTCGCCGGTGACGGCGGCAAAACCGCTGAACACTTCGGCGATGGTGCCGAACCCCGGACGGTTCTTATAGGGCCCGGTTTGCCCAAACCCGGTAACGCGCACCATGACGAGACGCGGATTGATGGCTTTTAAATCCTCCCAGCCGAGACCCCATTTCTCCATCGTTCCGGTACGGAAATTTTCGATCACTACATCGGCGGTTTTGATCAATTCCTTGAAAAGCTCTTGGCCTTTTTCAGTGCTGAAATTCAAGGTGATGCAACGTTTGTTGCGATTGGTCATCTTGAACCAAAGGCCGACGCCGTCTTTCATGTCACCGGTATTGCGCAGCACGTCGCCACGCGGATGCTCTACCTTGATGACATCGGCGCCAAAATCGCCCATCTGCATGCCGATGGTCGGCCCGGCAATGACCGTCGAGGCGTCGATCACCCGAAGGCCTTTGAGCGGTGGTGATTTATTCTCTGCCATGCAATGTGCTCAGGTCAGATCTGGTTCGGGGACGGCGAAATCATCGGGTTTCAGAAAAATTGTCGTCCGCTTGGCGAACCGTGGCAATGCTTCATTGAAGGCTTCGCGCCGATGCCAAAGCCGGGCGTTGTCCCACATGACGACGTCGCCATTGCGCCATGTGTGGGTGTAGACGAACCGGTCTTGCAACATGTGTGACTGTAAAGCTTCCATGAGTTCCTTGCCGTCAGTCTCGTCCAGGCCCTCGATGGCAATGGTCTTGTTGGGATCGAAGTAAATCGATTTTTGGCCCGTTGCTGGATTTTCCAAAACCATGGGATGTGACACTGGCGGCGTTTGCTCGTGGATCTTTTTCATAGCTTCGGGGGCGTCCTTGAAATCCCGCTGGGTCGACGATTTGGCCTTCATTGCGTACTTAGCCGTGGCGCGACGGCCTTCAAGCTGCTTCAAAAGATTATCGGGCAGCGCGTCATAGCCGAGCTTGGTGTTGCAGAACGATGTTCGACCGTCATCTTCGGGGACCTCCAGGGCATAGAAAATTGAGCCCGATGCCGGCCGTTCGCGATATATTTGGTCGTGGTGCCAATACACCTCATAGCTGCCGAGACCGCCCAAGGGCGTGCCGTCGGGGCGGCTCAGGCTGGTGATGTAGATAATTTCCGGATTCTGCGGGGACTGCATATCCTTGCGAACGATAATATCCAGGTCGCCAAATCCACGGCTAAACTCAAGGTGCTCACCTTCAGTCAAACTTTGACGCCGCAGCAATAAAAGCGGATCGCGCTGCCACAAAGCGTAGATGGCATCGAAAGTCGCCTCATCAAGGTTGGCGAGATCAACATCCAGGACCTCAAGCCCGAAACCATCTTTCAATGGACGTGTCCGCAATTCCATCCTCAAACCTTTCCCTGTTTTCCCCGGCAATCAGCGGTGAGCATCTTCGACAGCGCCGCACCCGAGGTCAAACATGAAACGTCTAATTTTCACGGAGCGAAACGAATAGTCGGCACCGTTCGTGGGACTCCGGTATAGTAGGTGCCATCCACTCTAATCGGGAGCCCACATCATGACGCATCCTGCATTTGAGGCCGGTAACACCGCTGTCGTCACCGGCGCCGCTCTGGGGATCGGCCACGCTGCCTGTTTGCGGTTCGCCGCCATGGGCATGAATGTCTGCATGGTCGATATAGACGGTGACGCATTGGAGGCGGCGCGCATTGAGGTCGCAGATGTGGCGCGCTCATCTGTGACCCGCTCGGTCGTTGATGTCGGAGATAGCGTCGCCGTGGCGGCTCTGGGTAAAGACGTGTTCGCGGAATTTGGCCGGGTCGATGTTCTCTTTAACAACGCGGTGACGCGGGTCGGTGGTGGTGTGTGGGGTGATGCGGACGAATGGCGGCGGTCCATGTACGTCAATTACTGGGGGCCGGTGAATGGGGTACGGGTCTTCGTGCCTCAGATGATTGAACAAAATTCACCTGGGTTAGTGATCAACGCGGGCTCCAAGCAGGGTATAACCAACCCACCGGGAAATGCCGCCTATAACGTCACCAAGGCGGCATTAAAGCATTATACGGAATCCCTGCAGCACGAATTGCGCAACACTGAAAAATGTCAAATTTCGTCGCATCTTCTTGTGCCGGGCTGGACCCGTTCGGAGGAAGAGGCCCAGGCCCGCGGCGCCTGGGTGCCGGCCCAAGTGGTCGACTTTATGATGGATGCGCTGGCGACGGGCGACTTTTACATCGTTTGCCCAGACGGTGAGACGACGGCTGAGATGGATAAAGATCGCATCCGCTGGGCGGCTGGCGACGTCTCGGAAAACCGTCCGCCGCTTTCACGCTGGCATCCGGATTTCAAAACTGCATTTGAAAGCGATTCCCGTTGATTGGTTTGGTCAACGTGCAAAAAAAGCCTTCTGTCGCTTCAGGCTGGCTTGCGGCACCAGAATTTATACATAGCTCGAAATGTTTCCGGGTTGTCCATCTCGAATTGATCCCAGTTCGCGAGTGACAATCCGGCCGGGTCACCCGGATACGCTTCGCGGTAGGACAATTCCACGGACTTGTTGACGCTGAACCCAAGAAATTCCAGCCCCAAATCCTCCATGGTGTTACTCAGTTCGGGGATCGATGTTCGGTGCTCTTGGGTATGAAATACAAGGTCTCGGCAACCGCTCAGGCTAAAAAAATCAATTGTTTTAGAAATTGTCGCACCATCGTCGCCGAGACGTCCTCGCAAGACTTGGTGTCGAAACTGGCGAATATCGTCATTCGAAGCAGTGAGCCCCTCGGAGGCGATAGCAGCGCTTAAACGCACGATATCGGCTCTGGCAATCTCGCTATAAAGCCCCAACATCATGACCCCGCCAGGTTTCAAGCAATCTGATAATTTGTGCCAACCGGCCAATGGGTCGGCCATGTGATGCAGGACACCCATACATTCGATAACATCGAATTTCCGTGCCAATTGATGAGCATCGAGAATATCCGCCTGCATGAAGCGAATATTCGGTGTGCCGTAGGCCGCAGCTTTCCGCGATGCGTAGGTGAGGCTGGCGCGGCTTAGATCAATTGCCAAGGTCTGAGCGTTGAGACCGTAAGCGTGAGCACTTTGGATGGCTTGGCGACCGGTACCGCAACCGGCAATCAAGACATGAAAGGGGGCGTCAAAAAAATCCGTTCCATCGGTGCCAACGAACTTCTCCAAATGCGGTCGCTTGCTCGCCAGTGACGGCAAATTGAGTTTGGTCCAGCGTGGATAGGGTGAGTTCTCGTATTGCTGGGCGACCTGATTTGATACGCCGTTTTTGAGGGGGCACAAGACCGGCAAGCTGTTTGCGAGTGCAGCTTCTTGATCGCGTTCTGCACGCCGTGCCGCGATCACCTCGCCGAAACGATCTGGCGCCAATGCCGCGCCGACCATGAAAGTCGGCAGGTCAATCAACCGCTCCAACGGCTCATAAAGGGCGTGAATGAGCGGCGGAATTTGATTGTCGACATCGTGACGGTAAGCATGCTCTTCGACCGTTTCATGCCACACGTGCTCGGAGTTTAAGCACTGCTGAAACAGTGCTAAGGCGAACCCGGCGACCGGCTCCTCAAGTAGGCGCTCCGGCGGCCAGGCGAGAAGCAACTCGCGGCGAAGAGCGCAAAACAAGTTTTCTAAATCCGGGACGCGGTTGATACCGTGAGCGAGGCTCAAACGTAGGAGTTCATGAGTGAAAAGCGATTGATCGGAGTGGCCGAGACCGTCTTGCGCAGCGGCCTGCCAATTGCATTCGCGGCCCGTCGCGATTAGGTCGACCAATGGCGGTTCTACAGTGCACTTTGAAAAACCAACGCTGGCGATGGCGTGAAGATCGCATCGATCGCAGGCGAAAGCGGCAACCAATCCGGCCATCGGAAGGGCTTGCGGTTCGGCCAATTCGAACTGCGCGACGATTTCGCTCAGCCGCTCAGCCGACGGTCTTTGACTGGGGTTGAAGGCCAGCGCCAAAGCAAAACATTGGGCGGCGGCTTCGACATCGCCACTGGCAATGACGATCTCCCCCAGATTGTGATGGAGTTCCGCGTCGTTGGGGTGGGATTTGATGGCTTTCTTTAAATGGCGCTGGGCGGCTCGTAGATCGCCACGCTCGGCCGCCGCCCATGACGCACGTACCGCTTCTCCTCGATCAATCGGTGTGGTTCGGCTTCGGCGATTCCGCTTTTTCGAATCCCGCTGTTTTCTAGTCGCCACGGACAAGTTTCAGCGACACGGAATTCATGCAATAGCGCAGGCCCGTGGGTTGCGGACCGTCGGGAAACACGTGGCCTAAGTGCGCGCCACATTTGGCGCAGAGCGTTTCGGTTCGGCGCATGAACAGGCTGTTGTCTTCTTCATCATCGACGGCGCTGTCGTCGACGGGCGCGAAAAAGCTCGGCCAGCCGGTGCCGGAATCGAACTTGGATTCGGAAGAAAACAGGGGGTGACCGCAGCACTTGCACACATAGGTGCCGGTCTCTTCACATTTGTCGTATTCGCCGGTGAACGGACGCTCCGTGCCTTTCTGACGGCAAACCTTGAATTCCTCAGGCGTCAATTGAGCCTGCCATTCATCATCCGATTTTTTAATTTTGTCCATTCTGAAGATCCTCCGAAATGCTGTCTTTCCGAATATGGGCGGCCATGGGAGATGGATCAAGATGGTCGCCTTCCACGCTTTAAAAAATCAATATCAGGAGGTCCTACACAAACCAACCTCACCGATCAAATGACGGCCGATCACAAATCGCTCATCGCGTTAGGGGCAACACTGACCGAAGGCTGATCGTGGTGCTTAGAACCGGCCGTCGTAGGCCTTGCGGCCGATGGGACACGCGATCACCGTGAAAGTCTCGGCGGCGAACGCTTCTGTTAGCGCGGCCTCCAAGGCATCACGGTTGTCGACCGTGACGCCGTGTCCGCCCATGGCGGTGGCGACGGCGGCGAAATCCGTGCCGCCGAAATCGACGCCGACGTTGTCCATACCGTCTCGGCGTTGCTTGATCTCAATCAGTGACAAGGATTCGTCGACAAACACGACAATCGGGAATGCTAAATTTTGGTCGCGAAGTGTCGCCAGCTCACCCAAGATCATTTCCATGCCCGCATCGCCGGAAAAGGCGATGACCGGCGTATCCGGGGCGGCGATCTTATGACCAGCGGCTAAGGGAACTGCCGTCCCCATGGTGCACAATCCCGTCGATTGCATGAGCCCTCGCGGCCCGTAACTTTCCCATTGCTGCGCCAACAATATTCTGTGCGCACCCGTATCGACGGCGGCGACGCCTTCGCGGGGCAAGGATTTTCTGGCAACATCAATAACGGCGCCCGGGCCCCACTCGTCGTCTCGGGGGAACGCTGCCATCAGGTCAGCGCGGGTTTGCGCCGGCTCTGCGCCAGGCCAAACGTCGTTTCGCGTAACATCTTCTCTCAACGCATCAAGGCTGGCGCCGACATTCCCGATGAAACTGTGGCTGGCTTGATGCACGAAATGGGTGTTCGCTTCCGCCGAAAATTCAATGACCGCAGGGCCATTGGTGTCATTGCCGTCGCCTGGCATCCACGGGTCACACCATTCCGAGCGCATTTCAATGGGATCATAACCGGCCAAAATAATAGCGTCGGCCTTGTCGATCAGCGGCTTGATGATGGCGAAAGCTTTCGGCGACAGCCCATGTCCGCCAAGCGCTAGTGGATCATCTTCGGGCAACACGCCCTTGGCTTTGTAGGTGGTTAGTACCGGGATGGAAAATGTTTGTGCGAGGTTCGCAACCGCGTCCGCCGCATCGTGATGGAGAACATCAACACCGGCTATGATCAATGGTCGCTCGGCCTTCTCGAAGGCGGTGCGGGCGGCATCCCATTCAGGTCCGGACGCCGGCGCCATAGGGGCGCTGGCCGCACGTCTGATGGCTCGATTGCCGCCTTCTTCTGCCTTGGCCACGGAAATGGGCACATCAAGATGGACTGGACCCGGCCGGCCTTCGGTGGCGATGGCTATGGCTTTTTCGATAGTAACGTCGACGGCCCCGGCGGCAACCGTGAAACTGGCCTTGGTAATCGGCCGCAACACACTGGTGTGGTCAAACACCTGATGAGTGAAGCGCTGCGCATCGGCGGCATCGACACAGCCGGTCAGGAAAATCATCGGCACCTGGTCCTGCCAAGCATTGGCGACAACATTGATGGCGTTGACGACGCCGGGGCCGACAGTGGCCAACAAAATTCCTGGCGCGCCGGACGCATGATGCGTGCCTTCGGCCATAAAACCGCCGTTGTTTTCATGTTTGACCAGATGGAAGGCGATGCCCGCATCCTTCAAACCATCCATTAAGGATAGGACTTCGCCACCGGGAATGCCGAAAGCGTGCCGGCAGCCCGCTTCAAAGAGCTTGCAGGCGATAATATCTGCAGTGCGGCTCATTCTGTGCCTACCTTTGTCGCCGCCTTGGCAGCGGCCAGCTTGGTGAATCCATCTCGGGTCTGCGGCAGCTTGGCATCGAGAATTTTGCTCGCCACTAGG
>Ga0233433_10004266_pt1 | contig 11103 bp, 10 predicted proteins | sample SI_122_August201_5_FD_179868 | JGI IMG/M metagenome (GOLD analysis project Ga0233433, IMG submission 179868) | Seawater microbial communities from Saanich Inlet, British Columbia, Canada - SI_122_August2016_100_MG | ecosystem: Environmental > Aquatic > Marine > Inlet | place: Canada: British... | reverse complement strand
TTTATATTTTATTTTATCATCTATTAGCACATGACCTTTCATAGTTCTAATCCAGCCTTTTTTTGAACAAATAACCGTAACAGGTTCTTTTTCAATCATGGCTTCAAGAGGAATAAAAGTTGATACTGGGGCATCGGAGAAATCTGTCCTTCTTTCACCTAGGTCTGTTTTTTTACCAAAATTTTCTCTAATAATCCTTATGTCCTTAGCAATTGTAATCCATCTGAGCTCTTCATTATCTAAAAGGTCAAGTAATTTAACTCTTTCACTTTCAAGAGCTTCATTTTCAGTTTTGAGTTCCATTTCCTCCAATTTTCGTAAGGAACGCAGACGCATATTAAGGATAGCATCAGCCTGCACCTCAGTGAGGTTAAAAGTATTCATTAAACATTTTTTAACATGATCTTCTTCTCTTATTATGCGTATCACCTCATCAAGATTTAAAAATGCAATTAAATACCCACCAAGGACTTCGAGACGATGATCAATTTTCCCCAGCCTATGGTTTGATCTTCGTACTAGAACGTTTTGTCGGTGGTCAAGGAATGCCTGGAGAACCTCACTCAAGTTCATGACCCGTGGCATTTTTCCACCCTCTAATACATTCATATTAAGGGAAAATCGATTTTCAAGGTCTGTAAGTTTAAACAAACTTTCCATAAGTATCTCGGGTTCTACGGTTCTATTTTTTGGTTCAATTACAACACGTATATCCTCTGAACTTTCATCTAATACGTCAGCAAGGATTGGTAGTTTTTTTTCGTAGATAAGATCAGCAATTTTTTCGATCAGACGTGATTTTTGAACCTGATAGGGAATTTCTGTAACAATAATCTGATACATACCGCGACCAGTCTCTTCTATATGCCACTTAGCTCGCGTCCGAAAGCTTCCACGACCAGTTTCATATGACTGTATAATACTTTCTCGTGATTCTACAATAGTCCCACCAGTGGGAAAGTCTGGACCCTGAATATAATCAACCAGTGTTGCTATTCGAGCATTTGGAGTTTTAATTAAATGCAATAACGCTTGGCATATTTCATCTACATTATGTGGTGGAATACTAGTTGCCATGCCCACAGCTATACCCATTGCCCCATTAGCAAGTAAATTGGGAAAATTAGCAGGCATCACTGTAGGTTCTTCTTCTTCACCGTCGTATGTTTCTCTAAAGTCGACTGTATCTTTATCTATATCTTCCATTAAAGCTACAGCGACTTCAGTCATCCGCGCCTCTGTGTAACGCATGGCAGCGGCATTATCGCCATCTATATTACCAAAGTTACCCTGCCCATCGACAAGTGGATATCGAACAGCAAATTCCTGAGAAAGCCTAACCATTGCATCATAGACAGATTGATCACCATGCGGATGATATTTACCTATTACGTCACCAACTACTCGCGCGCACTTCTTAAATCCAGTTTCTGGATTAAGTTTGAGTTGACGCATTGCAAAAAGTAATCTCCGATGGACGGGTTTTAAACCATCTCTGACGTCTGGAAGTGACCGTGACATTATGGTTGATAATGCGTATGATAAGTAACGATCACCTAGGGTATCCCCAAGTGGCGCATTTAAAATTGTATCTTCTAATGTTTTGTTTTTCATACTACTATTATACCAATATGCTTAAAGGTTTAAAGTTTAAAATGACTTTAATCATATTAAAAAAATAATAATTTCTAAACTAAACAATCAATTTATTTTGAAAATTTTTCTTCTTTTTTAAATTAATAAGTTTAATTAAATATTTATTAGTGGTGGCAGGGAATACTGATAAATTTTAGCTAATAGTATATGTATGTTAAATATTAATTTTATAAAATAGATTGATGATTAATAATCATACCATGTAATCTTTAAACAACCTTCTGGCCTGAGGTATTTGTTTACCGGCTGGGCTTAGCACGTAGCGTTCTATAAAAAATTCCGTTAACCTCAGACCATCAATTATATCTTGCATTTTAATATTTTTGGTGGTTCCAATTAAAAAGGGCGGCAAACGAAATAATTTATCATGGTACGGCTCTCCAGCTTTTTTACTAACAGCACGACCTGACTTTGGTGAAACGTAGGCAAGGTCTTTGGTTACCTCAGTTGCTACACAGTTTTCAAGGTTTAATCCAAAACCAAGCTCACTTAGAAGACCAAGTTCCCATCGTACTATAAGCGGAGCCCAATATATTTTATCTTGATGCGCTTCCTCCAGGGAAGATAGAAAAATTAAAAATCCGTCTAAAAGAACTTCATGGATTTCTTTTTCTGGTATTGTGACACATAATATACTGCAACAACTGTTGAGCGCGGCAAGCTTTGATGGGTGGTAAAGAAAAGATACAACCCGTGCCCTTTTTAATTCTACGGAATAAGTACCAAGTTGATTTTCCAAGCGACCACGCCAAGAAACCATTACTTCATTGCCAGGTTGGATATTTCCTCTCTGACGACGTCCATAGCCGCCCTTTACTAAACCTGAATGTCGACCATGAGTGCGTGTTAATACTTCTAATATTGCATCATACTCACCATATTTACGGCTACTTAATATAACACCTTCATCCCGCCATTCCATTATTTTTATCCCAAAAACCAGTACAAATCTCACAAAGGATTAAATCATTTTAAACTAAAATAAATTAAACGGTTACAATTTTTTGATATAAATATAATTATATAGTCTGGGTCTTCATTAAAAAATAGATTTCACTTACCAGATTACATACTAAATCTGAAATTAGTTCACTCTTTGGAAGTATGCTCTAAAATAACTGGCATTTATTATGTTGATAATTGGCTAGTAGGTTTAAATTTAAAATCTACTTATTAGTATTCGCGCAATAGACCAACAAGTCGACCCTGAATTCGTACTCTATTGGCTGGGAAAACTTGGGTTTTAAATGCTCTATTTGATGGCTCTAATGCAACGTCGGGCCCTTGTCTGCGTAAAGTTTTTAACGTTGCCTCTTCTTCATCAACCAACGCAACAACTATTTGACCACTATTTGCTTGATCACAGCGCTCAATAACCACACGGTCACCATCTAGTATTCCAGCCTCCATCATACTATCACCATCCACATCAAGGGCATAGTAACTGCCAGCGCCCAGCATTCCTTTTGGAACACCTATATTTTCATACTGTTCTAACGCCTCCATAGGTGTTCCTGCCGCTATTTTACCATGAAGTGGAATTTCAATTGTATTGGGGTCATTGTCTTGTCTGTTACTGGCAAAGTTTGGTTTGAAAATATTAGCATCCCCATTTTCATCATCGTCGGGCATTTTAATTATTTCTATAGCGCGAGCACGGTTTGCAAGACGTCTAATAAAACCTCGTTCTTCTAAGGCGTTAATAAGTCTGTGAATGCCTGATTTTGATTTTAGTTCTAATGCAACTTTCATTTCTTCAAATGAAGGTGCAATACCATTTTCTTTTAGTTGATCATGTATAAGTAGTAGTAGTGAGTGTTGTTTTTTTGTTAACATAATTTTTTATTTCCAAATAATTAAAGTCATGACACAACTTGATTTGTTCTTTTATGTTCTTTTTATATTCTCCTGTCAAGAACAGAATTTAATTTGTGTCAATAAGTATAATTTTAACTAAATCACCAAGCTTTGCCTCGGATGCATAAATATCTCGTACAATAAGACAATTAGAATTAGCAAGGGTTTTATGATTTGCACTACTTTGGATGAGGGATGAATTAACAAACTTCTTACCAAACTTATTTTCGCGGATAGAAGCTCTAATATAATTTATTCTAGAACCTCCTTTTTTTAAATCATGCTCAAGGTGTGCAAGACCATTTTTTAAACCATTTTCACGCCTGCCCATCATTTTATACATTGCAGGAATTATAAAATTTATGAAACAAACGTATGCACTCGATGGGTTTCCCGGCATACCAAAGTAAGGAATATTATTAAATTTCCCATAAATTAATGGCTTACCTGGTTGCATGCCTACTTTCCAAAAGTGAACTTTTAGACCATTAGTTTTCATAACATCCTGAATTATATCGTAATCTCCAACTGATGCTCCGCCAAAGGAAACAAAAATATCAACGTCCTTAATCTGCTCAATCTTATTTATTACACTTTTAGGTGTGTCTAGCGCATTACCAAAATTAATTGGAATACCTCCATTTTCATTAATAAGAGCAGAAAACATAGGAAGGTTAGAATTTACTATTTTATTCAACCCTACTTTAGAACCAACTTCAACAAGCTCGTCACCGGTTGATAGTATTGCTACTCTGGGTTTTTTGTATACTTTAAATTCAGAAACATTGCCTGCTGCAAGTAGTCCTATGTGTCTGGCATTGAGTAAGGTATTTTTTGCAACTAAAAGTTCACCGTTCATAAAGTCACTCCCCAAGGCCCGAATATTAGATCCTTTTATTACGGGAAAATTAATAGTTATAGTGCCATCAGTTAAAGTTACATTCTCTTGAATTACTACTGTGTCAGCCCCATTAACTAGGGGAGCACCAGTAAATATTCGTACAGCTTCACCTTCACTTATGTTGCCGCTATATGAAAAACCTGCCTGACATTCTCCAACCACTAATAACGGGTTTTTTATGTCCTTAAAGCGGACTGCATAACCATCCATAGCTGATGCAGGAAAGGGAGGTTGAGTTATTTTTGAAATAATATTTGATGAAGTTATGCGGCCGGAAGCAGAATGAATATTAATTATTTCATGCCCAAGTTCATTCACAGTAGTTAATACTTTTACTAAAGCATCGGCAACGTTTAAAAGAGCCATATAATTTAATCCGCGTTAAAAGTTCCTGACTTACCACCTGACTTATGAATTAAGCGCACATCAGAGACCTTCATTTTTTTATCTACAGCTTTACACATATCAAAAATCACTAAAGCGCTAATAGAAACTGCCGTAAGTGCTTCCATTTCAATTCCCGTGCGTCCATAAAGACTAGCTGTTGCCTGAATATCAATGCAATTTTCGCTAGTATTGCTTATTAAATCAATTGAAACGCTCTGGATGGGTAATGGATGACAAAGTGGAATTAATTCGGCAGTTTTTTTGGCCGCCATAATACCAGCAATTCGAGCAATGCTGTAAACCTCACCCTTTTTAACACCCCCTGCATCAATAAGCGCAAGTGTTTCAGGCATCATATAAATACGTCCTTTGGCAATTGCTACACGCTTAGTTTCTTTTTTTTCCGTTATATTTACCATGGCAGCACGCCCATGTGGGTCTATGTGTGATAATTTTTGCATTTTTATTCCATCGGCATTTGCAGTTGATTAAATATTAACTATTACATAGTAGTTTTTGCGTAGCAAGTTTCACGTTATTTTGTCGCATGAGTGACTCACCAATTAAGAATGTATTAATATTAGCTTTTTCATTAATCATCTTTAAGTCGCTATTTAGAAAAAATCCACTTTCACTAACTAAGGTTAGAGAGGGGTCAGCTAAGCTAGCTAAATCAATTGTTGTTTCGATGGACACATCAAATGTTTTAAGATTTCGGTTATTTATTCCAACTAACTGAGATTCTAATTTTTGACTTCTTTTCAATTCATTAGCATCATGTACTTCAACTAGTACATCAAGATTATATTCCAGTGCAACGGTTTCTAACTCTGCAGCTAAAGTATCATCTACCATTGCCATAATTATTAGAATACAATCAGCACCGAGTGCCCGAGATTCAATAATTTGGTAGGGGTCCAGTATAAAGTCCTTGCGGAGGACGGGAAGGGCTGTTGCTGCACGAGCATCAACAAGGTGCTTATCTTTCCCCATAAAATATGGAGTGTCGGTGAGAACACTAAGACAGCTGGCTCCACCCAACTCATAGGCTTTGGCAAGTTCTTTAGGGTTAAAATCTTTTCTAATAAGACCCTTACTTGGACTTGCTTTTTTAATTTCTGTAATTAACCCAAAATTTCCAGCCTTTTTAGCTAGATGAAGACTATTTATAAATCCACGAACTGGAGGAGCTTTTAATGCCATGCCCTCAACCTCAGCTAATGGTCTCTTAATCTTACATTTTTCTACATATTCTAATTTAGTTTTAGAAATATTCTTTAGTATATCATTCATTTTCTTCAGGTTCCGGATGCTTTTGATTTGATAGCTTAATCCATTTTTTTAATTTTTCACTGGCAATCCCAGTGTCAATTGCCTTTGTTGCTATGCGAACACCATCCTTTAAATCAGTTGCATTATTGGAGACTACTAGTGCTGCTGATGCATTAAGTAATACAATATCACGGTATGCATTTTTTTTACCATTTAGAATATCCCATATTGCATTTGCATTATATTCTGGATCACCACCCTCAATTTGTTCCAGACTTGCACGCTCAAGACCTGCATCTTCTGGTGAAATAATAAATTCTTTAACTTTACCATTTTTATATTCTGCAACATGAGTTTCACCTGTAATCGTAATTTCATCCAAACCATCTGACCCTGTAACAACCCAAACGCATTCACTTCCTAGGGCACCAAGAACTTCTGCCATAGGTCTGGTCCATTTCTGATCGTAAACACCAATTACTTGGTATTTGGTTCCAGCCGGGTTTGAAAGTGGTCCAATAAGATTAAAAATTGTACGGGTGCCGAGGGAAGCCCTAGCTGGACCGACATGGCGGGCAGCACTGTGATGGCGAGTTGCCATTAGAAAACTTATTCCCAAGCTTTTTAAACAATTTTTTACAATAGCCATATCAGCATTAATATTAACACCAAGAGTTTCAAGAACATCGGCACTTCCACTTTTGCTTGATACAGCACGATTACCATGTTTTGCTACAGGAACGCCACAAGCTGCTAATACAATAGCAGCTGCAGTAGAAATATTATAGGTTCCCGCTGTATCACCGCCTGTACCACATGTATCGACGGAACCTTTAGGAGCTTTGATGCCCAATGCTTTGCTACGCATGGCTTCAACTGCACCTGTTATTTCGTCCAATCTTTCACCACGTACACGAAGTGCTATTAAAAAAGCCCCTATTTGCGGACCCGTTGCATCACCATTCATCATATAAAGAAATGCATTACGAGTAGTTTCTCGACTTAATATTTCTCCTTCAGCAAGTTGTGCAATCAATTGTTTCATATCTACTGGCATTAAGCGGCCTTCCTGATGAAGTTATTAGAGATATTTATAAAATTTTGAAGGATATCATGACCACATTCTGAAGCAATACTCTCGGGATGAAACTGAACGCCATGAACCGGATATTGTTTATGGCTTAAACCCATAATTATACCATCCTCTGTTTCAGCAGTGATATCAAGGCAACTAGGGAGATTATTTTTCTCAATTATGAGTGAATGATAACGAGTAGCCTTAAAGGGGCTTTTTATATTGTTAAAAATAGTTTTATTTTGATGGTTAATTAAACTAACTTTACCATGCATCAAATACGGGGAACGAATAACTTTTCCTCCATAAACTTGACCAATTGATTGATGTCCAAGACAAACGCCTAAAATTGGGATACTGACGCCAAGTTTTTTAATTATTTCCATACATATACCTGCATCATTTGGCGTGCAGGGGCCAGGAGAAAGAATAATACCAGTTGGATTTTTCAATTTTAACTCATTAATAGTAATTTTATCATTACGATAAACTTCAACATTTGCACCAATTTCACTAAAATAATGATAAAGATTATAGGTAAAGCTGTCATAGTTATCGATTAATATAAACATGAAATATTGTGCCTTTTTCAAAAACTTCTAATTCTTTTATAAAATATGCTGCAAAAGGTACAACAATAATTTAAGGTCTTTTTGATATAGTGATATTATTAGTCAATAATATGATAATAATCTCCAATTATAAATAGGGAAAATAAATAATAATTAAGGGATGGATTAGTAAATGTTAAAAAAATGGTTTGAAACAAAACTTTGGAAGCGAATATTGCTTGCACTTGTTCTTGGCGTGATAGTTGGTTCAATATTCGGGGAGGCAGCGGCAAACTTAAAGTGGATTGGGGACGTGTTTATTAAGCTTATCAGAATGATAGTAGTGCCATTAGTATTTGTTACCTTGGTATCGGGTGTTGTTGCAATGGGTAGTCCTTCAAAGCTTGCGTCTATTGGTGCAAAGACTATGGGGTCTTTTTTGCTAACAACAATAGGTGCTATAACAATTGGTTTGTTTCTAGCATTCTTAATTCAGCCAGGTAACGGCGTTTCTATCACAGGTGGTGAACCTCAAGTTTTGGAAGCTGCTATTCCACTAGGTGAGCGCATGATGAATATAATACCTTCCAATCCAATTGCCGCATTAGCAGAGGGAGACATCCTTGCTGTTATCTTCTTTGCGCTGTTGCTCGGTGTGGGTATTATGATGTCAGGAAAACGGGCAAAGCCGGTTGCAGATCTAATGGATAGTGGGTCAGAAGTTGTTCTTAAAATTACACATTTGATAATGGAGGTTGCACCATTTGGGGTTTTTGCTCTTATTGCTGCAGTTGCTGGAACTAGAGGGGCGGGAGCATTACTTGATGTTGTTCCTCTTGCTCTAACTATTTTATTAGGTTGCTTTCTTCATGTTATTATAGTTTATGGTGGAATAATTAGAGTGGTTCTTGGTCTTCCGGCACTTCGTTTCTTCAAAGATATTGTTGACGCACAACTAGTGGCATTTTCTACTTCATCCAGTAGTGCTACTATGCCTATTAGTATTGCCGTAGCGGAAGGTAACCTGGGTATTAAATCACCTGTTGCATCTTCGGTCATACCTCTTGGGGCCACCGTAAATATGGATGGTACAGCGATTTATGTTGGAGTTGTTGCTGTCTTTACAGCTCAATCGTTTGGCATACCACTTGGTTTAACTGATTATGCCTTAATCGCATTAACAACTACTATAGCCTCAATAGGCACTGCTGCGGTTCCGTCAGCTAGCCTATTCTTGCTGGCTGGGGTCCTTGGGGTTTTGGGAGTTACTGGCGAGCAAACAGCTATTGTAGTGGGTTTTCTTCTTCCTTTTGACCGTCCATTAGACATGGTTCGTACAACTGTGAATGTGACTGGTAATCTTGCTGTTTGTACAGCAGTAGCCAAATGGGAAAATGAAATTGATCTGGATGAGTTTAGAAGGAACCCAAATATTTAATTTTTTTCATTTATTATTAATTAAATAATCTTTCTAGTTTTTAGGTCCTATTTGATTTGTGGAGCAAGTAAGTGTCAAAGCATCATACGATTCTTTTGTTATATTCTATTGTCTTAGCCGTAATTTTAGGGGCTGCTACTGGATGGTATATGGGCGAAAAGGCCTTGATGTTCTCTTGGATGGGCACGATTTTCCTTAACTCTCTTAAAATGGTTGTTGTTCCTCTTATTGTCGCGGCAATAATTTCAGGTGTTGCTTCACTTGGTGATGTTCGAAAGCTAGGACGTCCTGGAACAATTACATTTATTTATTATATCAGTACTACCATATTAGCAGTTACAGTTGGCATGGTTCTGGCTGAATTTATTTTGCCAGGTAATAATTATAACCTTTCTCTTAACTCTAGCATTATTAATGATCCTTCAAGTTCAAAAGGTCTAAGTGATGTTTTACTTAGTTTTATTTCACCTAATATAATAGCGTCAGCAGCTAACTTAGAAGTCCTTCCACTTATTGTGTTTTCAATTATTTTTGGATCTGCGTTAACCGTTACGGGTGAAAAAGGGCGAATTGTCACTAATTTTTTTGAAGGCCTTAATTCTGTGATGATGGTTATAGTCGGTTGGATAATGTATTTATCCCCATTTGGGATATTTGCCCTTGTTGCTACACCGATTGCTGAAGCTGGTGGTGGGGCAGCTGTTTTAGAAACATTCACTGCTGTTGGCTCTTATTTGATGACTGTTTTGGGTGGCTTGTTAATTCACTCGATTGCACTTTTTACTATTTTAGTAATTTTAGGGGGAAGGGGCAAAAAATATCTTTGTGATGTAATGCCAGCACTTATTACTGCACTAAGCACTTCAAGCTCATCAGCGACCGTGCCTTTGTCTATTGAGTGCGCAACTGGTCATGGGCTGATGAAAAGTCCTGTGAGGTTAATGATACCGCTTGGTAGCACAATAAATATGAATGGTACCGCGGTCTATCAGGGCGTAGCAGTTATTTTTTTAGCGCAGGTTTATGGAGTTAATTTAATTTACTCAGATTATGTATTGGTTGCTATTACTGCTGCTATGGCTGCAATTGGATCAGCTGGTATTCCTCAAGGCGGACATATTATGACGTTAATGTTATTTTCTTTTGTTGGTATACCAGCAGAAGGCTTTGGTCTTTTGCTCGGAGTAGACTGGTTCCTGGATAGAGCAAGAACTACAATTAATGTTTGGGGTGACCTGGTGGGTGCTGCTGTTTTAGATAGATTCATGAAAATATAATAAACAATAAAAAGAGGGACACTGAAAGTCTCTACATTTAGAAGTATGATATATTGTAATATATTCGCATAATACATATTATGGTAAATAATTATATTCTTTATATTTACATAAGATGATAATAAACAATTGGTATTACTTTTAGATATTATAAATGGATAAAAGAATAAGAAGTTAAAATAAAAATTATAAGAAAAAATAATCATCAACACGCACAATTTAAAAAAAGTAATTTTTTTATTGGCATTGCAAAAAAGTGAGGCTATAAGACTTCATCCAATTGGTTAGTTAACCAAAAAAAGTGTGATCATTGATCCCCGATAGCTCAGTTGGTAGAGCAGTAGACTGTTAATCTATTTGTCGCAGGTTCGAGTCCTGCTCGGGGAGCCACTTTTTATTGCTAACATATTACAAATAAAGTATTAAATCTGTCAAAAATTTTTTGTGTCCCCCTTTTTATCCCCCTTTTTATAGTCTGTAATGTACTTCACCATTACCCGAGGAAGTTAATTTAATACAAATCCACCGCACATTTCCCTGTTAATCACCTGTATTAACAGGTTTATTAATGTGTTTACTATCTCTTTGGTCCTCGTTTCGATGGATCAGGATGAAATGGGTGACCGTCAGGCAACCCAGGCGGTACAAAGTTCCTCATCTTTTTAATTATTCGTAGATCCTCAATGGTT
>Ga0233433_10004262_pt1 | contig 11113 bp, 10 predicted proteins | sample SI_122_August201_5_FD_179868 | JGI IMG/M metagenome (GOLD analysis project Ga0233433, IMG submission 179868) | Seawater microbial communities from Saanich Inlet, British Columbia, Canada - SI_122_August2016_100_MG | ecosystem: Environmental > Aquatic > Marine > Inlet | place: Canada: British... | reverse complement strand
GCAAGCTGGATTTTTCGAAATTACGCATGATCCATGATGATGAACACCTTGCCCCGGAAACGGAACGAAAGGTCTATTTCGGGCGGGAAAAGGCCTGGCTGGATACGACCGTGCTGGACCGCCGCGCCTTTGAGGGTGTCGGCGTCGGCCCAATGATCCTGGAAAGTGCCGACAGCACGGTTGTCGTACCTCCCGGCGCGCGGATCGAGGCGGATGCCATGGGGAATCTGCAAATTGATCTTGCTGGGGAGGTCGCCTGATGAACATTGATCCCATTACTTTTGCCGTCATCAAAAACGGCCTCGATACCATTGTCGATGACATGGCCTATACCATGATGCGGACGGCACGCTCCCCCATCGTGCGGGACGTGTTGGACTATTCCGCAACCATCTGTGATGCCCAGGGCCGCATTCTGGCCCAGGCCAAGACCGTCGCCCTGCATCTGGGTGCCGTGCCTGATGCCATGGTGGTGGTGGTGGCTGAATATGGCGATGATCTGGATCCCGGCGACGTCATTATTCTGAACGATCCCTACGCGGGCGGTATGCATCTGCCGGACATTTTTATGTTCAAGCCGATCTTCCACAATGAAATCCTGCAGGGTTTCGCTGTGGTCATTGCCCATCAATCCGATGTGGGGGGGCGGGTGCCGGGATCGAACGCGTCTGATTCCACCGAAATATTCCAAGAAGGTCTGCGCATCCCGCCCCTAAAGCTTTACGCAAAGGGTAAGCCGGATCGGTCACTGTTTGCCCTGCTGCGAACGAACGTGCGACTGCCTGATATGCTGCTGGGTGATCTGGCGGCACAGTTGGCCACCTGCAACGTGGGCGAACGCGCTTTTGTAAAGCTGTTGGATAAATACGGCGTCGAAACCATGGGCGTATATTTCAATGCCCTGTTGGATTACGGCGAACGCCTGACCCGGGCCGCTATTCGTGAGTGGCCCAATGGGCGCTATCAATTCACCGATTATATCGACGATGACGGCTTTGATCAGGGGCCCATCCCCATCGATTGCACCATCGAAGTGCAGGATGACCATCTGGTGGTGGATTTCGAAGGCTCCTCCCCCCAGGTCAAGGGCGCCATCAACTGCACCCTGTCGTATACAAAATCGTCGACCTATCTGGGCATTCGCTGCGCCCTGGGCCGCGAGGTGCCGAATAATGCCGGTATCTATCGCTGCATCGATATCACTGCGCCGATAGGCTCCATCCTCAACCCCCGCATGCCCAGCGCCGTCGCGGCCCGCGCCCTGACCGGCTATCGAGTGGTGGATGCGGTGCTGGGTGCGTTGGCGGAGATCGCCCCTGATCGTGTCATGGCGGCGGGTGAGGGGGGCAATACGGTGGTCTGTTTCGGCGGCTATGAAGGGGACAGCGCGACGCCGTTTATTCTGGTCGATATGATCAACGGTGCCTGGGGCGGGCGGGCCAGCAAAGACGGCATCGAAGGCGTCACCAACCCCTCGCAAAACATGTCCAACATGCCCATCGAGACGTTGGAGAGCCGCTATCCCATCCGGGTCGAAACCTACGGCCTGCGGGAGGATTCCTGTGGCCCCGGCGAACATCGTGGCGGCCTGGGCCTGGTGCGGCAATATCGTCTGTTGGCCGATGACGCGGTATTGCAGCTGCGTGCCGACCGCGCCAAAATCCCCCCCTACGGCCTGCGCGGCGGTGGCCCCGCAGCCCCCAGTCGCAACATCCTCGACCCCGACGGCCGGGCCGAAGAAGTCCCCAGCAAAATTACCCGCAACGTCCGCAAGGGCGATGTCATCCGCCACGAACAAGCTGGCGGCGGCGGTTATGGCGACCCATTAATACGGGACCCGGACCTGGTGGCAGTGGATGTAGCAGACGAGAAGATTTCCCGCAAATTTGCCGAAGAAAACTTTGGTGTTGTCATCCAGCCCGGTGAAGCGCAACCGGACCTCGCCGCAACTGAAGTTTGTCGGGCTCGTTTGCGTTCGTAACGTGAGCAATGAAATCCCTGCAAGGACAATAGTTAAGTAAACCGTCACCTTTATCCTGGTCACCGTTACCCTGGAGATATTTGCATGAGTGATGAAGACAAAATAAAAGCCGAAAGAGCCATGGGCGAACCGGTCCTCCCGGAGTTCTCAGAGGATCTCCGTCGGACCCGCCGCAATCTACTAGTTGTTTCCAGCGTTTTAATTTTCGCTCAAATCAGCAAAGTTCAAATCACCGCAGCCAATTTTTTCGCGTTCAAAATCTCCAACCCTGATCAGACCTGGCTATATATTGGCGCAACATGCGTACTTGCTTACCTATTACTCCAGTTTTGCTGGAAAGGGTGGGATTACATCCATTTCATGCGCATTCGCGTAACAGGTAGCAGATTAAGCCACGTCACAACGGGAAGAATGGCATCTGACTTCGGGGATTATCCCAGCGATCCAAACCAATCAAATCTTTATTATTGGTGGACGGAGCAAGCAAGAAAGATTGGCAACTTATCTAAAATGGCTGATGACGTTCATATTGTCGCCAACCGACTGCAGGAAGTGGCGAAGCAACCTGGTAACATAGACATGTCAAACATCAACCATGTAACGAGTTCTGCCGGAGAAATTAACAACAAAATTTCCAGTTTAGAGAACCGGCTCACCGAACTGCAAAAAGTCTTAAATTCAACAAGAATTCCTACTTCGTTAGAACGGTATGATCGCTGGTTTTATCATTTCAAAAAGTCACAGGTTTGTCGGATAGTGATGCTGGATTTGGTTTTTCCGTTGGTCCTCGGCGTTACCGCAATGTATTTATGGATAAAAGAATTGGCGGGTACACTAATTTAGCGGTATCAAAGGGGTCAGAATGGTTCAATCACTCTGACCCCTTTTAATAGAGTTGATCTTTGCCTTTATCCGGCATTCACCAGTGTCGCGATGGCGTCGACCAGTGCCGCCGGTTTCTCCTGGTTCACCAGATGGCCTGCCTCGGGAATAACCTTGAGCGCACTGTTGGCAATCCCGGCGGCGAAGGCATCGCCGTAGATCGGGTTGATTAGCTTGTCGTTCGCGCCCCACAGGATCAGGGTTTTCGCCTTGATGCGATAGAGGCGACGGCTCAAACCACGATCAGGGATGGGGAACAATATTTTGCCCGCCATGCCCAGTCGCCGGGCCGAGATGATCAGAAATTCCGCAAGAAATTCCGGATCCTCCAGATCCATACCCGCCGTCATCAGACTTTCGCCCAGGGCCACATCGTGGAACAACAGCGCCGGCAGCTCAAACGGCAGCTTGGCGAACAGATCCTCCACCGGATGCTCATCCAGCCATAGGCCCGCAGGTGCGATCAGAACCAATTGCCCGACATCGTTGGGTGCCAGGGCGGCCAGTTCGGCGGCGATCATCCCGCCCATGGAATGACCCACCAACGGCGCGCCGGTCAGACCCAGGGCATCAATGACGTCGCCGGTATGCAGAGTGGTATCCAGCATATCCTTTAACGCATCCTCCCCCTCACTGTTGCCATAGCCGGGCAATAGGGGCGCATGCACACGGAATTGTTCCGCCAGGGCCAGGAAAAAGCGGTCGTTGGGCATCAACCCGCCGGCCCCGTGCAGGAAGACCAGGTCCGGCCCTTGTCCGGCCTCGCACACCTCCACCGGGGCGCGGCCCCGGTCCTGGGTGCCGATGTCGACCATGCGGCTTTCTATGGTTAGGTTGTTCATCACTCGGCCCCTCCCGTGGCGGCAAGGGGGACGGATGTCTGTCTGGCATCCTCCATGGGGTGGATCCAGAAGCGTTCATCATGCTCCCATTCAGGCCACATGTTCTGCAACTTCGGCATCACTTCTTCGGCGAACAGGCGGGTCGACAATCTGGTTTTTTCGTTGGTCATGTTGCCTACGTGGAGGAGGCAGAAGATGTTGCCCACCTTTAGGCCGGTAATCAGCTCCTTCATCTTTTCCACCACCGTCTCGGGGCTGCCGGCGATAATGTGGCCGTCCGCCACCAGCTCCTCCCAGGTCAACTTACCCAATGCGCCGAGGCTGGAGCGGGTGTATTGCGACAGCGCGCCTTTTTTGATGGTCTTAATGGTGCGATAGCCCGGCGCATCACCGTAACCGGGATAGACGTGCAGGCATCTGTTGAAGAAATAGTTCACATGCTCGGCATACAGCTCCTTCGCCTCCTCATCCGTCTCCGCGACACAGATCGTCTGGGCAAAGCCGGCCCGATAGGGGGAGCGGTCGGCCCCCATTTCATCGACACGGTCCCAAAAGCCGTCCATCAGCAATTGCGCCCGCTTATAGCCGGTGAAGCTGAGATAGCTGTAGGCGTAATCATTCTCGATACAGAAATCATAGGTCTCGATAGAGCCGCCACCGGGAATAAAGACAGGCGGGCGCGGGGCCTGGATCGGCTTGGGCCAGCAATTGACATAGCGCATTTGCGTATAGCGGCCGTTGAATGCGAAGGGTTCGTCCGCCGCCCAGGCGCGCATGATCAATTCATGGGCCTCGGCATATTTCTCTCTCGTCAGGGCGGGCACGGTGCCATAGGCATAGTTCGTGTCCATGGAGGTGCCGACAGGAAAGCCCGCCACCAACCTACCCCCGGAGATCACGTCCAGCATGGCGAATTCTTCCGCCACGCGAATGGGGGGATTATAAAGTGCGATGGAATTCCCCAACACCACCAATGCCGCACGCGATGTGCGCCGGGCCAGGGTGGCGGCCATGATGTTGGGTGAGGGCATCAGGCCATAGGCATTGGCGTGATGTTCGTTAACGCCGATACCGTCGTAGCCGAGGCTGTCGGCATATTCCAGCTGATCGAGATAGGTGTTGTAAACCTCGTGACCCTTTTTTGGATCATAGAGAGAGGAGGGTATGTCCACCCAGACGGATCTATGTTTCTCACGAAAATCCTCAGGCAAGTGGGGCCAGGGCATCAGATTGAACCAAGTGAACTTCATCGCTTCCTCCTGTTATTTTGGGAGATAGCTTTCCGTCTTTAAGCGATTATGTCAATGGAGTGCGCAATTTGGACAATAGACAGGGGCTGTCATCCCACGGTTATTGACTTGATGCTTGTTCAAAGCGGGCACCGCGAAGCCGCGGGCCAGATGTGGTCAAAAAGAAAGACCAGACCCCGACCCTTGGGACCTTGTGGCCGCGGTGAAGCGACAATAATTTAAAATCGGGGATTTTGCAGGGGCGCAGGTCAACTGATCACAAGAGACAGCTAAGCGATACGAACCTTATCCAGGAATGTTCTGATTTCTTGGTCCAGCATCACAGATTGTCGGGAAAGTTCATTGGTGGCATCCAATACCTGCGCCGATTCATTTCCGGTTTGGCTTGCACCTTCACTGACATTGACAATATTGGCGGTAACTTCATCCGTGCCTTGCGCAGCTTGTTGGATATTGCGCGAAATTTCCGATGTGGCAGCACCTTGTTCTTCCACAGCCGCCGCGATGGTCGAGGAGATTTCATTAATTTTTGCCACGGTACTGCTGATCCCTTCGATAACTTGCACCGTCGAGTCTGTAGCACCGCGAATTTCACTGATTTGGCTGGAAATGTCTTCAGTCGCCTGGGCTGTCTGAGTGGCTAAATTCTTGACCTCCGAGGCTACCACCGCAAAGCCCTTGCCTGCTTCACCCGCACGCGCCGCCTCGATCGTCGCGTTGAGTGCCAGTAAATTAGTTTGGCTGGCGATATCATTAATCAATGCAACGATTTCACCTATCTGTTCGGACGCCCTAACCAAGCTGCGCACTTCTGTGGTTGCACGATCGGTTTCGGTAACCGCTTTGGCTGCTATAACGCTCGACTCCTGCACCTGACCCGCAATTTCCTGAACTGACGAAGCCAATTGATCGGCCGCTGAGGCAACGGTTTGCACGTTGCCTAAGGCTTCTTCCGATGCAGTGGCCGCCGCTGCAGATTGTTGCGATGTGGTTTCCGCGACCTTGGACATACTCTGTGCGGTCGACTTCATTCTCATCGTGGCGTCACCGACAACCCCGAGAACTTCGGTTGCCTTGCTGTCAAAGGTCCCGATCAGGGTATCGACATTGCGCGCGCGTTCTTCGGCAGCGGCCTGATGTTTCTTTTGCTGGTCTTCAAGCTGATTACGTTCGATGGCATTGTCTCTAAAAATTGACATTGCGCCCGCGATATCACCCAGCTCATCTTTGCGATCAGCGCCAACAATTTCTATATCCGTATCACCGCCCGACAATGCATTCAGCGCGGCGACGACCGATCCGAATGGCTTGAGTTCTCGTCTCAGGTAGATATGTATGCCTAAATTGGAAAGCAGTAAGATTGCCACCAGCAAAGCATAACTGATCAGCTTCATTTGCCGCTGATCATTGTAAGCTTCAGTCTGATCCTTCAAAACCAAAAGAGTACCACCGGCCTCTCCCGCGAATGTTAGAATTGGTAGGGAGATGGCGGCATAAGCGAGATCCCCCTGCTGCAAAACCGCGTAGCTGGCCGATCCATTTTCGATCGCGAATTTCGCAGCATTTTCGGGCGGGGTTTCCATTGTCGAGGCAAGAATAGTGCCGCCGGGTGCTAACACGATGATTTCAGCAGCGTCGGCTTCCTTCAAGCTAGATGCCGCAATGGACACTGTGCGTCCGAGCATGACCGCGCCAACGAGGCGTTGCTTGGCAAACAGGGGAAAGGCAACGGCTGCGACAAGCTGATCGCCATCCTGCACCAATCCAGTCTCGATTTTGCCGCTGGCGATTGATTTTGCTATCAATGCCGGCTCGGTCTCCGGCGGCAGCTCGGGCTCTGCGAAAACCAGCTTTCCGACCGCATTGGTCACCCGAAGCCTATCGAGGACTTTGGACGCATTAAGTCGATTGAACGACGGTGCAAACTCATCATAGATATCGTCGATGACACCATTCTGCAGAGCCTCAATAGCATCACGGTTGCGCATGAATGTTCGTGTATTGCTCTCCATGGCACCAATTTGTTCAGCCATAACCTTGCGCCAAACAATCTGTTTGCTTTCAATCGCCACCGCTTCAAATCGCGCATTGGCACGGCGGTCGGAAAGCTCACCAAGGATGGTCAGGGATGCGCCCAGCAATACCAGGGCACAGGTTGCGCCCAACACAATTCGATTACGTAACAACATATGCTGTTTCCGCCTGAATTTGTCCGTCGTTCAAATCGCTTTTCTTATTCGACAGGAAAACCGGCCACTTGCCATGCCGGGAGGCCGTCGCGGAAATAGTAAACTTTCTCATAGCCCCAGCTCACTGCCTTGGCACACGCCTTTGAAGACCGCATGCAGCCGGTACCATTGCAGTAGATCACCACTTCTTTGTCTTTGCCAACGGCTTTGCTTAGCGATGTTTCGTCATATTTTTTCTTCAATTCGATGTGCTGCGCCCCAGGTATCCTGCCTGCATCCCAGTCAGAGTTCTTGCGAACATCAATGAAAGTGACACCACGGTCAAAAAGCTCTTTTGCCTTTGCCGCGTCTACGGTGGTGGCGCCAGTGATCGTTTCGGGAGAGACTTTTGCGGCATGGGCCGGCAAAATAAGGAAGGCGGACAAAACGACGGTAATCGCAAATACGATGTTTTTCATAATAAAAATTTCCTATAGCCATAATTCGTCGATGGGTTCTTCTGCGGCTTGTTCATGCCCCGATGAAAGCCAAAGTAAGAACACTGGATAGGTCATATGGCCCATAGGTAAATTTATCATTACCGCGAGACTATTTGCGCATCTCGATTTTTATCAGGTTGCGCGAGCAAGTTAAGCTGTAGAAGTTACGGCGACCCATGTGGGCGGCCCGCTTTGAGCAGGACACTGGTCGCAACCGATTGCCATTGAAGTTAAGCTGACAGTTTGTCAGAGCATTGCCATGGTTTTTCGCTCTCACCCCAGCCGCGCCCTATTGAGTGAACTCCCGCTTTAATCTTAGATATCCTGCCTATTGGCCGAAAACCCTTTGCAATAGTTCCGTGGTGCGCTTGGCGGGGTTGGCGCGGATCGCCGCCTCCTCTTTGGCGACATAGTGAAAAATGCCGCCCATGGCCTCTTCCACTACGTATTTGGTCAGGTCGGCTTTGACATCCGGCACCAGGGGATAGGATTTGTATTGCGATATCATGGCGTCATAGGCGGCGATGGCGCCGACCTCGGACAGAGCCTGATCAATGATCGGTGCCATCCGTTGGCCCAGGGGCGGTGTCATGCGGTCCTGGAAATATCGGGTTGCAGCGTCCTCAGGGCCCTTATAGATGCGTTGCACATCATCCAGGGTCATCTGCGCGATGGCCTGGAGAAACAATTCCTTCGCCTCAGGTGCCGCCTGCTCGGCCGCGCGGTTCAGTCGCAGTTCCAGGTCATCCGCCAGGCTGGCCATGCCGAATTTGCGCAATAAATCCTGCGCCTTCTTCAAGGTATCGGGCAAGGGAATGTGGATAGTGTTGTCGGCATTGAAGCCGTCCGGCTTGCCCACTTGGGCTACCACCCGTTCCGTGCCCACGCGCAGGGCCTCCTTCAAGCCATTGCCGATCTCTTCATTGCTCAAGATGCCGCCTGCGGTGGAGCTATCATTTGTGCCGCCGCCCAAGGTCTTTTCCAAGGCACCTTTGGCCTTGTCGAGCCAGCTTTGCGCCTCGGCAGACGCCAAGGGCGATGCCGAGAATAAGAGCGCGAAGGCAATCGTTAAAGCTGTTATTCGCATCGCGAACCCCTTAATTTTCCAGTTAAATAGGCTTAGTGAACACGCCTTGCATCATGTCATACGTCACGGAATTTCGCACCACTTCATGCGGTCGGAATTAACCCGGTGAATGGTACGATACGAAAGCGGTCAATTGGGTCACAATATCTCGGAAACGCGTTAGTCATCGCCAATTTTCCTCGACCAGTTTTCCGCCCAATCATGCATTGGTAGGACCAGCTTAATCAGCTCATTACCCTGTGTTGTTAGCTGATAACCCTCAGCTGTAAGTTCCACCAGCATCGCGGCCTTGAGCTCGCCGAGCCGTGAATTCAATACTGCCGGGTTGGTTTCTGCTGCGGTCTGCAGTGCACGAAACCGCAAGCAGCTATCACGCAATTCCCACAATATTCTCAGGCACATGCGCCGGCCCAAAAGATCAAGTAACGCCATGACGGATCGTCCTGATCGTGAGCCGCGTACAGGCGTACCGGGTTTGGGCATATTCATGCTATTGATTCCATAGCAAATAAGATTTATAAGCGTGCTATTGAAACAATAGCACAAAGGTGCCTTATGACCTACAGAATAGCTCCGGCAAGCACGCCGTACACAAAATCCGTTCAAGTGATGCTCGACAAACTGACGCCCAAGGGTGATCCCCCGCTGACCCTATTCACCATGCTGGCGCGCGATGAACGGTTATTCGGCAAATTTATGGCCGGCGGGCTGCTTGATCGAGGCCACCTGACCTTACGCCAACGGGAGATCGTGATCGACAGAGTGACGGCGCAATGTGGCTCCGAATATGAGTGGGGGGTGCATGTCAATTATTTTGCCGCGCATGTGGGTCTTGCCGAGAATGAGCTGTATTCGCTGGTGCATGGCACTCACGCGGATCTATGCTAGCGCGATCCAGGTGAACGTCTGCTGATCGAATTTTGCGACGAACTGCATACTCATTGCAGTATTAGCGATGAGCTTTGGCAGCGTCTAACAGCTGTCTTTGCTGTAGAGGCCTTACTTGAACTGTTTCTGCTGTGCGGATTTTACCGAACGGTTTCTTATCTCACCAACGGTGCCCAATTGCCATTGGAAGCGAATGCCGCCCGCTTCCCGAAAAGTGATGCGGTCAGGTCTTGAATTGTGAATTCGGAAAATCTGCAACGGGAATCGATAGTGGCGACAGTTATTTCTATTCGAGCGTCCGGACCGCTATCCCGTAACCAAACTGCGCGGCACGGTGATCCAGGTGGCCCGTGCCATGGCCAGCAGAGCGCCGTCCGCGCCATACAGTGCGCCATCGGCGAGCCACTTGCGGCCCGATCTTGGGCCGGGGCGGGCGGTGATGGTGCAGTGATCACCGGGCTTGGGCCGGGCGATGATGCGGGCGGACATGCGCCCTAGCAGGATGGAGGTGTCGCCCTCATCATTCTCGAAACCGCTGCTGAGCAGGACATGGCCTGTGGGGCAGTCCAGGCAGGACCAGATGAATTCGTCCCGCACCAGCCCGTCGCTGCCCGCCAGATCGTCGCCGGGGATCCAGTGGGAGGCGTAGACGGTTGGATCATCGGCCAGGGGGCCGGCAAGAATCCGTAGGCCGTCGCCTGGTTTGCGGGCCGGGCCGCAGACGAAACAGCCGGAGACATCGTGGTTGGCCTCTGTGAACGGGGTGGCCCGCGACGCGGCTCTGGCGTCGGGGTAGGTCGCACGGGGCAAATCTTCTAACTTCAACTCTGTTGGCCGCGCCGTGGCGACCAGATCGTCGCCGCAATGCATTTCCATGATCTCATTGGGACAGCCGGTGACGGCCAAGGGCAGGTCCAGGGGGATGGGTTTGTGCAGGGTGACTTCGGCAGCCAGGGCCTTGGGGCCAATATGGCCGGCCAGGATGCCGCAGACATAGCCGCCGTTGCCGGAGTTGGGTGGGCCGCGAAAACGGCGGTCTATGATGATCTCGGTCACGCCACGAACACTCCTTACGTTTATTGGGCTTGACGGCAGTTTACAGCAGGCCCATGGCTTTGAAGCTGGCTTCCTCGGATCGGGTCATGATCAGATGGTCATGCAGGACGATGCCCAGAGGGTCGGCGGCAGCAGCGATTTTCTTGGTCATCTCAATGTCCGCCTGGCTGGGTGTGGCATCGCCCGATGGATGGTTGTGCACCAGGATCAAGGCGGTGGCACCCAGTTCCAGGGCCCGTTTGACGACTTCGCGGGGGTAGACGGGGGTGTGATCGACGGTGCCACGCTGTTGCACTTCATCCTTGATCAAGCGGTTGCGCCGATCCAGAAACAGAATGCGAAAGGCTTCCGTGCGATCATGGCCCATGGCGGCACGGCAGTAATCCAACAGCGCCTGCCACGAGCTGAGGATCGGTTCCTCCAGCAATTGCGCCCGGCTAAGATGCAGTGCGGCAGCCT